>ENA-UPXM01000688-UPXM01000688.1-activated-sludge-metagenome-genome-assembly--contig:-NODE-688-length-47645-cov-33.257743_pt1 | contig 47645 bp, 38 predicted proteins | sample MGYA00238178_ERZ772708 | MGnify/ENA primary metagenome ERZ772708 (study PRJEB29002, sample SAMN05720212) | activated sludge metagenome | isolation source: anaerobic digester from wastewater...
TCTTCTCCAATCCATCATCCCTGACAAGGATAGACGGAAAGGCAGATACAAGAGGTGGAGCCAGCGCAACCATTGCCGGGACGGAGCCGTGCTGGTTATCCTCCTGCAGAAATGACAGTGTGGCATTATGCAAACGCGGACCACGCAAAAATCAGGAAGGGATTTCATGGCTGAATCCGACCTGGTAGCGTCTTTTCAGTTGAGGATCTTCGCGCAGTCACAAAACCGATTGCGCCCCCCTCACGCTACCGCAACTGCCTTCGCCATCGAGAAAAACGCTCGACCGTTCTCAGCCGTCGTAAAAGCAAACCGCCGCCTCCACCGGATTCCGAGGTTGTTGGCACTTGGCGTTTTGGGGTTGAGTTTCTCATGCCTAGCGTTCGGCCAGGCGCCGACGCAGGAAATTTCGGCGTGGATCGGAGCGAATTTCAGTTCATTGTCAGTGCAACCAATTCCGACTTCCGCCACCTTTGCGCTTACCAACCCAGCGGCGGAATACCTCGCGATTACCGAAGCGTATCCCGAATCCGTCACGCTGCGGATTTTTCATTATCTTGTGAGTGGCGCGGGCTTGCCAACTTACGAACGCCGCTACGCCGCCAAAGGGTTTGGTCCGGTCACCTACTTTTTGCGGGTGCCGAAGCCCGCACCGTCCAGGGTCACGCTCACCAATCTTGGTGATGCCCACCGGCCACCGCTGATCCTACGACTGCGCAGCGTGACGGCCGCGGACCTCGAACGGGTGCGGCAGGCGGATCACTTTCAATTGATGGGCACGATCATCAATCCGTGGCAGGGCCTTTCGGAAGCGGAACAGATTGATTCCCTCACGCGGTGGCTGCCCGCGGATGCCGGACGCAAAATTACGCGGGGTTTTTCGCGCGAGATTTATTACGCCAACCGCGCTTCCAACCAGGTTCACCAACAACTCGTCACCGCGCGGCAATGGTCGCGTCAGACCGGGCTTCCGGTGCTGTTGGGGCTGGTTTCCTGGTGGAACGGCACGCCGCTGCACGTCCCTGATGGCTGCGGCGGAAAATTCGGTGACCTGCGCTATCAACAGGTTTGTTACACGCTCGGGTCCGTGCATCCGGATGATCCCGAACTGCGCGCGCTGCTCGGGGAGCGTTACAATCCGCACTATTGCCGCACCACGCCGAACATCTGGTCGGACACCCCGTGGCTCACGATGAACAGCGACCGGCTGAACGAGTACCGCGCGCAACGGTTGCGCGAAGCAGCGGCGATGCTTCGTGAATTGACGCAGGAGGACGCCACGTGGATCGCGGGAATTTTTCTGGAAAACGAACCGCGTTACTGGGACACGCAATCCACGCGCGACACGCCGCAATGGGCCGGGGAGCGTTGGGCGGATTTTAATCCGCTCGTCGTCGCCGCCGCGCAGCGCGACGGAGTGACGCTCGATCCTGTCGATGGTTTGTCGGAGGCGGAACTACTGTGGTTGCAACGCAATGTCGGCCGTTATTTCCAAAACACCGTGGACGCGTTGCGGCAGGGGTTGGCGGCTGTTGGGCTGACAAACCGGTTTCCCATCTACACGCATTCGCTCCAGCTCGACATTCTGTTTCCGGGCGTGAAGATCAATCAGACTGCGGCGGACTGGGCGCGCGCTCGCGGCGCCCGCGCGGGCATCGAAGGCATGTGGACGTTGCCCTCCGATTTCGACCGGGTGCGCGAATGGGGACCGTGGGCGGATTTGAATCGCGAGGAAACCGACGGCCGCCCGATCGGAACGCACCTCTGGGATCTGCGCGTGGCGTACGCGGCGGGCGCGGAGCTTTACAACAGCTACAACTGGCACGCGATCACCACCAACGCCTACTTCAATTACGCCCGCGACTTTCTCGCCGCCCTGCCCGTCGTTAGTGGGTCGCCGGACAAGGTTGAACCGGTCTCGCCTCGAAGTCTGCGGCTCACACCACCGGACGCGCTCCAAGCCTTCACGAGCGTGACGCTGCCGCTGTTGGTCAAATCGCAGCGCCAGCCCAAAGGCGCAACCCTCGCGGTTTCCGTCACCGACGATGCGGGGCGACAATGGTTTTCGCCGCGCCAATCGCTGTCCACCAACTCGGTTGGCGCGATGGAATTCCATTTCCCCGTCCCGGCAGAAATCCGTCACCTAACTTGGGGCACTTTGCAATTGCACGCTTACGATCTTGCCGATCCGTCCGCAGTCGCGTTTGCCGCGAAGGATGCCAGCGATGTGCTGCTGAAATTCGACATGGCCGAGCAGCGAGCTTTGAGCCGGCTCGCGATTGAGTGGGCGGCCGGCGCGCCTTGAACAGCGAGAACTACGCTTACTTCGTGCGCAACGGCGGTTGGATGCTCAGTTGCACAATGGCCTCGCGCACCCGTGCGGTTTGGGTGGAATTCAGCGTAAGAAACCGATGCCGGCCCTGGCCGTTGGCAGACCTTTCCAAACTGGCGTTCCATCAACTTGGCCGCCCGCCGCCATCTTTACTTGCCGAACCCTCTCCGCAGAGGTCACGATTCTTCTTCCGCTTTCCCTTCTCAACGTGCTTTTTTCCTTGCGTTGGAAAGGCGAAAAAGAGACTGCTTTAGCACCATGACAACTTCTGATGGCATTCCCGGTCTCGTTTCATCTACTGGGCACCGCGCAACCATGAGCCGCAAACGATTCGTTCAAACCTTGGCGACGGGCGCCTCCGCGCTGGTGTTGGCGCGACCGCTGCGGGGACTGGCCGACGCTGCCGCGCCGTTGAAAATTACGGACCCCTTTCACGGCGCCGTGTTGAACCATCGGCTGGGACAAACCGTTCCCGACGGGCTGAAAATCCGCGTTCAAGGCGTCGCAGCGACGTCCGACCGGGTGACCGTGAACGGCGTCCCCGCCACCCGGGAGGGCGATCAATTCACCGCCGAGGTGATTTTACGGAGCAAGGAAAACACGATCACCGCCACCGCCGAGGGCGTTTACGGGCAGCGTCAACATCAGGTGCGCGTGCTCTGGGACCGGTACTCCCGCCCGCGTTACCGATTCTCAGTGGACGACAACAGCTTCTTCCTCCGGGACATTTTCCAGAAACAATACGCCTCCCTGTTCGATTGTTTTTATCTCAAACTCCTACGCGACTTGCACACCCGCTACGGCACGCGGTTTGTCCTGAACATCTACTACACAACCGGAGACGACTTTAATCTCACCCAGTTTCCCGACCGGTACCGGTCCGAGTGGGAGGACCAGGCGCATTGGCTCAAGCTGGCCTTTCACGCCCACGCCAATGATCCCGACCGTCCTTACGAAACGGCGCCGCCCGAGAAACTGATCGCCGACCTGGACCAGGTGGCGGAACAGATCGTGCGGTTCGCGGGGGAAGCCACTTATTCGCCGCCCACCGTGATTCATTGGGCCATGGTGGCGCCGGAGGCGTTGAAACCGCTGTACACGCGCGGGGTGCGCGTCCTCAGTGGTTATTTCCGCCGGTCGGGTCAACGCTGGGACATCAACTACCGGCTGGACGACACCCGCTCGGAATATCTCTCCCGGAACGACGCGCTTATGGATTTTGACAGCGGCATTGTCTTTTCCAAAGTGGACATCATCTGCAACACCGTGCCCGTCGCGGACACCGTGCCGCAACTCGCCGCGCTCGCGGCGGATCCCCGCCAGGCGGAGATCATGGATCTCTTCACGCACGAGCAATACTTCTGGCCGTTTTATTCAAATTACATCCCCGACCACGGCGAGCGTTTGGAAACCGCCATCCGTTGGGTGACTGAACAAGGCTATCAACCGGTGTTTTTCCACGAGGGATTGCTGGGCGGAAAAGTCTGAACCGGCCCGGCCGCCTCCGGATTCGCCAACGATGCCGGACCGCTCGCGACTTGCAACGGACAGGCGGGTCATTTACTTTGCGCCTCGGTGAAAATTTCGGTGAAACCGTGCAAGTTACTGGCGGAGGCCTGCCCGCAAGCGGGGGTGTGCCCGCTCAGCCAGATTGCCGCCGGCACGGAGGTGTGCATCCGCCAACTTGCCGCCTCGCCGGAAGTGCGCGCCCGGTTGCGTGAATTGGGTCTGGGCGAACACCGCAAAATCAAGCTGGTCAGCCGCCAGGCCAATCTCATTTGTCAGGTCTGCAACGCCCGGTTCGGCCTCAGCGAGGCGGTGGCGCGGGATATTTGGGTGGAACCGGTTTCCCCCGCGCCCAAAGCCGCCTGACCATGACCGGGGTGCTCCATCCGCTGTCCGCCCTGCCGGCGGGGGCGTGCGCCACCGTCAGCGAACTTCGCCTCGCCCAGCCCGGCCGGGCGCGACTCATGGAGCTGGGTTTGCTGCCGGGCACCCCGGTGGAACTCATCCGCTTCGCTTTGTTGGGTGACCCGTTGGAAGTCAAGGTGCGCGGTTATCATCTCACCCTGCCCCGGCATGAGGCCGAGCAAATCTGGGTGCGTCTGGCGGACGCGAACTGACGCATGCAGTCTCCGCAAGCTCCCGCCGATCCCTCCGGCCCGCGGTCCTCGACGGGGCCGCGTTATATTGCGCTGACCGGCAATCCCAACTGCGGCAAGACCACGCTGTTTAACGCGTTGACCGGATTGCGCGCCAAGGTGGGTAATTACCCGGGCGTCACCGTCGAGCGCAAGGAGGGCCCTTTCATGGGCGCGCCGGCGCATCTGCGCGCCCGCGTGCTGGATCTGCCCGGCAGCTACAGTCTCAGTCCGCAGTCGTTGGATGAACAGATTGCCCGCGACGTGTTGTTGAACCGGCTGCCTGAAGTGCCGCCGCCCGCGCTCATGGTCGTGGTCGTGGACGCCTTCAACTTGCAACGCAATCTGTATTACGCCACGCAGGTCATCGAATTGGGGCATCCCACCGTGATTGCCCTGAACATGGTGGACGTGGCCGAGCAGAACGGACATCGCATTGACGCCGCCCGGCTCGCGGAGGAACTCGGGACGCCCGTGATCCCCGTGGTGGCCAGCCGGGGCCAAGGCCTTCCCGAACTGCGTCGGGCGATGGTGGATTTACTCGAACAACCGCGTCCGCCAACGCAACGCCGGTTCCCCCGGCTGCCCGAAGTTTTCATCGAAGAAGCGCAAAAAGTGGCGGCGGTGTTGACGTGGAATTTCCAGGAGCGCCGCCGACAGGCGGATGCCGAAGCCTTGCTCATCCTGGGCAACGAACGCGCGCTGGCCTCGAGCAGCAGCCACTATCCGCCGCCCGTGCAGGCGGCGGTGGCGGCGGCCCGGCAACGTCTGGAAGCGGCCGGGGTGGATTGGCGTAGCGCGGCCATCGAAACCCGTTACACCGCCGTGGCGCGCATTGCCGCCGCGGTGACGACCGAGCTCCAGCCACCCGGCGAAACCTGGAGCGACCGGGCGGATCGCATTATCACCCATCGGCTGTGGGGGACGCTGATTTTCCTCGGCATGATGGTGCTGCTGTTCCAAAGCATTTTTGTCTTCGCGCAAATGCCCATGAACGCCCTGCAATACGGCGTGGACTGGCTGGGCGGCGTGGTGAGCCGGGTTATTCCTCCGGGGGATCTGAACAGTCTGCTGGTGAACGGGGTGATCGCCGGCGTGGGCGCGGTGGTGGTGTTTCTGCCGCAGATTCTGCTGTTGTTCCTGTTTATTGGTTTGCTGGAAGACACCGGCTACATGGCCCGCGCGGCGTTCCTGATGGATCGGGTGATGAGCAAGGTGGGGCTGCACGGCAAGAGTTTCATTCCCATGCTGAGTTCGTTTGCCTGCGCCATTCCGGGCATCATGGCCACGCGCACAATTGAAAGTCCGAAAGACCGGCTGGCGACGATTCTGGTGGCGCCGTTGATGAGTTGTTCGGCGCGGTTGCCCGTGTACACCCTGCTGATTGCGGCGTGCATTCCGCAGCGGCGGGTTCTGGGTTTGTTTCAGCTTCAAGGGGTGACCTTGCTCGCCATGTATTTGCTCGGCATCGGGGTGGCGTTGCTGATGGCCTGGATTTTCAAGCGCACGCTGCTGCGGGGATCGCCGCCGTTGCTCATCATGGAATTGCCACCGTATCACCGGCCCCTTCTGCGGGTGGTGTTGCGGCACATGTGGGAGCGGTCCAAAGTCTTCCTGCAACGGGCCGGCAGCGTCATTCTGGGCATCAACATTCTCCTGTGGTTTTTGGCCACCTACCCACGCAGCCCGGCGCTGGAAACCGCGTTCGCGGCGAAACGGGCGGAGCTGACCCAACAAATTCAGGCGTTGGTCGCCGGTGAAAAGGCGTCTCCAACAGTCTCTGAGCCAAGCCAAACGAGACCCGTGTTGACGGAGGCCAATCAGCAGGCGGTCCTCCAAGCGGCCCTGGCTGATCTGGACCGGGAAGAGGCGGGCGAGCGGTTGCGGCGGAGTTTTGCGGGATGGATGGGGCGCGCGCTTGAACCGGTCATTGCCCCGCTGGGATTTGATTGGAAAATCGGGATTGGCATTGTCACCTCGTTCGCCGCCCGCGAGGTGTTTGTCAGCACCATGTCCACCGTCTATAACGTGGGCGACGGGGCTGACGACGAGGCGGCCCGCAGCAATCTGGTGCGCACGCTTCAGACACAAACCCGACCCGACGGCACGCCGCTTTACACCCCTTTGCTGGGCCTGACGTTGATGGTGTTCTACGTGTTCGCGCTGCAATGCGCCAGCACCGTGGCGATTGTCCGCCGGGAAACCAATTCCTGGAAATGGCCGCTGTTCCAGTGGGGATACATGGGGGTGTTGGCGTGGGGATTTGCCTGGGTGGTGTATCAGGGTGGACGCTGGTTGGGATGGGGTTAAACGCGGGTGCGGACGCGCGCCGGACGAACTTCCCGGCCCGACCGATGCCCACCCACTCCGGCCAACGAAAAAACTACCGCCCGGCTCAAGAGCGCGTATGCTGCCGGCATGATTGGTCGTTTGCTTGGCCCCGAATTGACGGAGTTGATCCACCAGCGCGCGTTCAGCCAGCTCCGCGACATCCTCAGTCGGTTTCCGCCGGAGGACATCAGCGAGATTCTGGCCGACCTCGCGCCGGAGGACCGCGCGGTGTTGCTGCGGTTGCTGCCGCGCGAACTGGCCGCCGACGTGTTCGAGCATCTGGGCGTGGAGGAACAGGAGCGTTTGTTGCTCGCGCTGGGCAATGAACAGGTCGCCCGCATCCTCAATGAAATGGAGCCGGACGACCGCACCGCGTTGCTGGAAGAACTGCCCGCCGCCGCCACCCAAAAACTGCTGAACCTGCTGTCCCCGGAAGAACGCAAGATCGCCGTCACGTTGCTCGGGTATCCCGAGGATTCCATTGGCCGGCGCATGACTCCCGAATACGTCGCGGTGAAACGGGATTGGACCGTGGCCGACGTGCTCGCGTATCTGCGTCAGGTGGGCCGGGAGCGGGAATCGCTCAATCAATTGTTCGTCGTGGATCCTCAGGGCAAGCTGGCCGGCGCCGTGCGGCTGCGCAATGTCGTGGTCGCCGAAATGGAGGTGCCGGTGGCCGATCTGCTGGATACCGCGGTCATTGTGTTGCGCGCGACCGATGACCAGGAAACCGCGGTGGAAACATTCCGCAAGTATGACCGCACCATGTTGCCGGTGGTGGATTCTCTGGACCGGCTGGTGGGGGTGGTCACGGTGGACGACGTGCTGGACGTGGCCACGGAAGAGGTCACCGAAGACATTCAAAAGATGGGCGCGGTGGAGGCGCTCGATGCGCCGTATCTGGAAACCGGAATGCTGGCCATGATCCAAAAACGGGTGGGCTGGCTGGTATTGTTGTTCCTGGGACAAATGCTGACCGCCAGCGCCATGGCCCATTACGAAAGTGACCTTGCCAGCGCCTTGGTGCTGGCGATGTTCATTCCGCTGATCATCAGCAGCGGCGGCAATTCCGGCGCGCAAGCCTCCACGCTGGTCATTCGCGCCATGGCCACCAGCGAAGTGCGGCTGCGGGATTGGTTGCGGGTGTTCCGCCGGGAACTGGTGCTGGGGCTGGCCCTGGGCGCGGTGCTGGCGGTCATCGGTTTTTTGCGCATCGCTTTCTGGCCGAACCGGGAGACGTTGTACACCAGCCATTATCAACGCGTGGCAATGGTGGTGGGGCTCAGCCTGGTGGGGGTGGTGGCGTTCGGCAGCCTGGTGGGGGCGATGCTGCCGTTTGGATTGCGCCGGCTCAAACTGGATCCAGCCACCTGCTCCGCGCCCTTTGTGGCCACGCTCGTGGACGTGAGCGGGTTGATCATTTATTTCAGCATCGCCCAGCTTGTGTTGCGCGGCGCGTTGTTGTAGCCGCACCGGCTACAGAAACGGCGTGAAGAGCCGCGCCACGCCGTCGCGCAACCGCGCCGGCAATCCGCGCGCGTCCACCTCCGCCAGGATGATCCGGCGGGCTCGGTCAAGTTTGGCGGTGAAGATGGCGATGAGCTGTTGCGCCAGCGCGGGATCGTAACCTTCCACGTTGAACTCGAAATTCAGGCGCAGGCTGCGCGGGTCCCAGTTGGCCGAACCCACCAGCGCCCAACAATCGTCCACGACCACCAGTTTGCTGTGATCAAACGGCGGCGGCGAAAGCCAGAGCCGGCATCCGCGTTCCAGCACCTGCCACCAATGCGCGCGCGACGCCCAATGCACCAGCGGCAGATTGTTCCGCTCCGGCAACAGCAAATCCACCGTCACCCCGCGCAAGGCGGCCACGTTCAACGCCGAAATAAACGCCGGCTCCGGCAGAAAATAAGGGGTGGCCACGCGGATCGAATGCCGGGCGACCGCCAGGGCGCTCAGCAGCATCCAGCGGAGTTGATCAAAATCTTCATCCGGCCCGGCCGCAATCCCCCGCGCCAGCACGGGCCCGACCGGAGTCAGCGGCGGAAACCAGCGTTCCCCCCGCAACGCTTCGCCGGTGGTGAATTGCCAGTCATCGGCAAACACCTCCTGCAATTGCGCCACCACGGGGCCTTCCATCTGGAAATGGAGGTCCTGTACCGGGTCCGTGGGACGCCGGTTCATCCAGTGCCCCGCGCGAATGTTCATCCCGCCGGTGAACCCGATCCGCCCATCCACCACCAGAATCTTGCGGTGATTGCACAGATTCATCGTCACCAGGCGCGTGAAGGGAAACAGGCGCAGAAACCGCGCGTGCGGCACCCCGGCGCGGCGCAGCAGGCTGGTTATGGACGGCCACGAATACCGCGCGCCCATTGCGTCAATCAACACGCGCACTTCCACGCCGCGCCGCACGGCGGCGGCCAGGGCTTCGACAAACACGCGGCCCGCGTCGTCCCGGTCGAAAATATAGGTCGAGAGCGCCACCGATTGTTGCGCGGCTTTGATGGCTTCCAGCATGGCGGGATACGCCGCGTCGCCGTCCACCAACGGCGTCAGGCGATTCCCGTCGAGCAAAGGACGGGACACAACGTGGTCCATCGCGCGCACCAAGGCACCGAGGTGCCGCGCGGTCGGCGGCAGCCGATCCGTTGAAAGATGCGGCTCGGTTTTCGCCGCGTCCGCCGGCCCCGTGAACGGGGCGCGGTCCCCCCGCAACAACACCGCGCTCCGGCGGATGCGGTTGACCCCGAGGATGTAGTAAAGGAGCGCGCCGCCCCACGGCAGCATCCAAGCGATTCCGACCCACAAGGCCGCCGAGCGGGGATCGCGTTTGTAAATCACCGCGTGCGCCGAAGCGAGAATGGACAGAATCAACGCCCCCGCCGCGGCGAAATAATGCCAGTAACGCAAAAATTCAGCCGGCCAATGCACGGGCGCACCGTAGCAGGTCCGGGCGCCGCCGGGAAGCCGCGTCTGCCTACGATCCCCCGGATGCCGCACTTGCGTCTTGAACCTCCGGGCGCAAGTCTTATTGTGGAGCTATGAAACACCGGGGCAAAGCGCGGCGGGCGGCGATGCGGATCATCTGGATTACGCTGCTGGTGGTGGTGGCGATCCTGATCGCCAGCCTGGCGGCGCAATTGCTGGGGGCCCTGGTGTTGGCGCTGCTGCCCTTCCTGGGATTGCTTTGGGTGGGGTTCGCCCTTTTCACCCTCTATTTTTTCCGGGACCCGAAACCCCGGGTGCCGCAGGGGACCGGATTGGTGGTGGCCCCCGGCCACGGCAAGGTGGATTTGGTGGATGTTTTTTCCGAACCGCGTTTTTTGGAGGGGGAATGTCAGCGCATTTCCATCTTCCTCTCCGTGTTGGATGTGCATGTCCAAAACGCCCCAGTCACCGGCCGGGTGGCGCTGCTCAAACATACCCCCGGCCAGTTCATGAGCGCGTTGCGCAGCGACTGCGGGTTGCACAACGAAAACGTCCTGCTCGGCCTGGAGGCCGATGATCCCGCCGGGGAAAAGCTGGGCGTGCGGCTCATCGCCGGGGTCCTGGCGCGTCGCATTGTCCCGTGGGTTAAACCGGGCGACGCCGTGCAACGGGGCGACCGGATCAGCCTGATTCAATTCGGTTCGCGCGTGGAAATCTATTTGCCGCTCCGGGCCAAAATCCGCGTGCAAGTGGGGGACCGCGTCGTGGGCGGGGAAACCGTCCTGGCGGTGTTTGAATAAGCCCGACACCCGCAATATGGCCACGCCTCCGCCCGCCGCACCCGCTGGGGACGCGCCCGCGCCCCGGCTGAAGATATATTTCCTGCCCAACCTGCTCACCGCCGGCAACCTGTTCTGCGGCTTTGTGGCCCTGACCAAGATTGTGGAGGCGGACGCCGCGGCGCCGGATTATTTCGTGCATATCAAAATGGCGCTCGGGTTTATTCTGCTGGCCTGCATCTTCGATTTGTTCGACGGCCGGGTCGCGCGGATGGGCGGCGCCGAGAGTCCGTTTGGGCGCGAGTTTGATTCGTTGGCCGACCTGATTTCGTTTGGCGTGGCGCCGGCGTTTCTGGTGCATCGGATTGTCCTGAAGGATGTCTTCGGTCCGGAGCACGCGGAATTCGGCTGGTTCATCGCCTCCATTTATCTCATTTGCGGCGCCTTCCGGCTGGCCCGTTACAATGTCCTCACCACCCAGTCCGGCGGCGGGGCCGGCCGGGATTTTCTGGGGTTTCCCATTCCCTCGGCCGCGGCGTTGGTGGCGTCGCTCACCCTCTTCATGATGTGGTGGGACGGCAAGGCGTTTGTGCGGGGTAGTTGGCGTTATCTGTTGCCGGTCCTGCTGCTGTTCCTTTCCGCCATGATGGTCAGCACCGTGCGTTATCCGAGTTTCAAGTCGCTCGATTTGCGGGCCACCAGCACGTTCACCAAGACTTTGATCGCGGTCCTGTTCATTGGCGGCGCGCTGGTGTTGCGGGAAAAACTGCTCTACTGGATACTCCCGCTGTTCTTCATCACGTATCTCGTTTACGGCTTTGTGCGGCCCCACATTTCCCGCCGCATCCGGCTGGGGATCGAAGAACTGGAGGCGGACAACGGGCCGCTGCGGGAGTGATGCATGGGTGAACTCCACGCCATGTGGCTCGCCGGGTTGACCGGCATCATCAGCGGCCTGCTGCTCTCCATTCCCATCGGGCCCGTCAATCTCACCATCATCAACGAGGGCGCGCGGCGCGGCTTTCGCTGGGCGGCTTTGATCGGCCTGGGCGCCTCGGTCATGGAGGTGATCTATTGCACGCTCGCGTTCACCGGGTTTTCATCGTTTTTCGGCAACCGCTATCTCAACGCCGGGATGGAGGTGTTCAGCTTCGTGTTCATTCTGTATTTGGGCGTCAAATTCCTGCTTGCCTCGTCGGTTACGGCGCCGACCCATCTGTTGCCGGCCGGCAGTCAGTTGGAGGAACGCATTGAGGAACGAATCCAGCAACGGCTGCATCCCCATTCCGCGTTCATGACGGGATTTGTGCGCACCCTGGCCAATCCTGGCGTGCTGGTCTTCTGGATCATCCTCGCGGCGAACTTCATGTCGCGGGGCTGGGTCAAACCGGATTATCCGGCCAAATTGGCGTGCGTGAGCGGGGTGGCGCTGGGGACCGGCGCCTGGTTTCTCGCGCTCAGTTGGGCGGTGTCGTTGGGGCACCGCAATTTCACCGAACGCACCCTGCTGCGCATCGAACACCTGTCGGGGGTGGGTCTGTTGATCCTGGCGCTGGCGCACGGCGGGCACATCGCCTTGAAACTGGCCCAGCACAAACTGTAAATTGTCGCCATGGCCGACATCAGCTCGCCCCTCGTCCTGCCCGATCTGGAACCGGATATTGCCTCGCGACCGGACGTGGACTTGGGCCGCGGCTGGCTGGTCATCTGCTGGAATGATCCGGTCAATTACATGGATTACGTGACCCATGTTTTCCAAAAGGTGTTCGGTTGGTCCCGGACCAAGGCGGAGTTTCACATGCTGCAGGTACATCAGCAGGGCAAGAGCGTGCTCGTGCGGGAGACGCTCGAGAAGGCGGAACACTATGTCCACCAACTCCAGCATTACACCTTGCACGCCACCCTGGAGCGCGCCGAATGAAACTGCTGCACGCCGATCCGGACCGGATTGTCTTCCAATTGTCCGCCGCCGAAAAACGGCTGCTGCGAGATCTGCTGGAACGCTATCCCTGTGTGCCGCCAGCCCACCACCGGTTAAACCGGGAAGACGGGGACGACGCGCAAGCGGAGCGGCAGCGGTTGCTCGAGGAAAGCGTGGCCGAGCAACGCGCGCAAAACCAACGCCAGGTGCGGGCCCTGCTTGACCATCCAGAGACGTTTCAACGCGCGCAACCCGCGTGGCGGCTGACGCTGCGGCGCGGTGATTTTGAGTGGCTGTTGCAGGTGCTCAACGACGTGCGCGTGGGCAGTTGGATCGCGCTCGGTTCGCCGGAGGTCCTGCCGCGTCAGCTTCCGGATGATCCGCGGGAGATACAGCAGCTTCTGGCGATGGAACTGGCGGGGCTGTTCCAAACGCTGTTCTTGGAAGCGCTGGAAGTCCCGCCCGCCCCCTGAATTCCGTTCCGCGTTGCTCGGTCGCATGTCCCGATTTTCCGATACGCCCATTCCGTTGCCCCGCCGGATTTGGTTTCCCGATCCGCGTTCGGCGGATGCCGAAGGGTTGGTGGCCGTGGGCGGCGATCTGTCGGTGGAGCGGCTGCTCCTCGCCTATCGGAGCGGCTTGTTCCCGTGGACCCATGATCCGGTCACTTGGTGGTCGCCCGATCCGCGCGCCATCATGGAGTTCGAGCATTTCCACGTGCCGCGCAGCCTGGCGAAATTAATGCGCAAACAACCGTTTGAGATCACCGTGGATCGCGCTTTCCGCGCCGTCATGATGGGTTGCGCGGAATCCGGGGATGGCCGCACCGGCACCTGGATCACCCCGGAATTCATCGCCGCCTATTCGCGGTTGCACGCCGCCGGGCACGCGCACAGCCTCGAATGCTGGCAGGGCGGCGCGCTGGTGGGCGGCATCTATGGCGTGGCCATCGGCGGTTTCTTCGCGGGCGAATCCATGTTCCATCGCGTGAGCAACGCGTCCAAGGTCGCGCTCGTTCACCTGGTCATCCGCTTGCGGGAACAGGGGTTCGTCTTGTTCGACATCCAGATGCTCACGCCGATCACCCGTCAATTCGGCGCGGTGGAAATCCCGCGCGCGGACTATCTGGCGCGTCTGGCAATCGCCGTCGCGAAACCCCGCGTTGCATGAGGTCCGCAGTAAACTACGGCTGCCGGCTGGCACCGGCCGGTGCGCGGGACGGTTCCCGGAGAGCTCGGGGTCGCGCCAGATCGCGCCACCAACGAAACGGGGCGCGCCAGTCACCGGTCAACAGGCCGAGACTGTTCTTCAAGGACACCGCCAGCAGGACGGCGGAAAGGTCGCTGGCAGAACGCACGTCGTGAAGTTCCAGCCCCTGAATGTCCATCACCAGTTCGCGGCTGCGGCGTGGGTCTTGATGGCTGATGAACCGGACGCGGCCCAGCGTCAGTTCCAAGGTTTCAATCACCTCAAACTCCAACTTGGCCGGGGTGGGTTGGCTTGACGGTGGCGGCGCGGGTGGCGCGTGTGGTGCGGACGGCGCCGACGGTGAACCAGGCGGGGTCGTCTCGGGCGGCGGCGATGGAGCGGATGGAGGGGCCGGCTCCCGCTCCGGACCGGGCCTCGTCGCCGGTGCCGCTGGCGGTTGCGATGGCGGTGTGGTGTCGGTTGTAGTTGTCCGGGGTTTCTTGCGGAGTGCCGGCGGCGGATGGAAGCGATCCAGATTACGCGTGCCATCCGCGTTTTCCACGATGTTCAATTCGGCGAAATTCACCCGGACCCGCGTCAGGCGCAGGCGCTGGTTCATCAACGCATCCACGGCGGGTTCCACCCGCAATTCCGGCAGGTCCAGAAAGATGCCGCCGCCGAATTCCGGCGGATTGTGCAGGCGCAATCCTTCGAGGGAAACCACCGTCGGCGCCAACCCCCAATGCGCGCGGCGCAACTCAGTTTTCATGCCGGTGACCGTTGCGAGGCGATGCCGCACCCACACCGTCAGGAGCGCGTCTTTGAAAATCAGCAATAACACCACCAGCACCAAGACGGCGCCCGCAGCGATCAGCAACCAGCGAACCGGACGTTTCACGGCGTCTGCATTCCTCGCCGCGCCATCCCGTCAATCCGTGGGCAGTGGCGCGCGGACATCACCAATCCACGTCTTCCGGGCGGACATCCAGGCATTCATCGTGATCCTCCCAAACCACGGCGGGATAAAGCTCCAACAGCCGGGGTGCCCACAGCGCGCCCATTTGTCCCAGCAACCGTTCGGCCTGCTTGGCTGCCTCGTCATAAGCCCGGTCGTAATCGCCGCAACTGCGGCGCTGGCGCTCGTCCCAATGAGCGACGCCATGCACGTCGGCGTATTGGGCGGCCCACTTGCCGAGGTCGGTTTGCAGGTCGGCGGGGAATTCCTCAAACGGCACGAGGGTGTCGTCGCAATGCTGGCAGATGAGCCCGGTTTCCCGTACGTCGCGGGTCAACAGCGGCAGGAAGGGGGCGCGGCAACAGGGGGATTCCGGGTACGCGGCGGGCGGAGTGGCCAACCGTTTGAGCCAGATCTGGCGGTCGTGCCCCAGCCGCGCGGCGAGGCGGTAGGCGCCAAACAACGGGTGCGACAGCCGCCAGACGCGGCCTTGCAACTGGCCCAGGGTTTGCGCCAGCCAGCGCGCGAGGGTCAGGTCGTCGAACTCGCGAAACACCAGCCCATACTCCCGCCAGAGTTTGTCCAGTGCGGTATTCTCAGGAGTGTCGGTTGACATCGGCCGCAGCTTGAACCGCCAGGGTTGATTTGTCGAGCAACCAGCGAATTTTCCCTCGCCTAAATCCGTCCAATAGCGGAACCTTCAGCCCGATGAAGTATTCAAGACATTCGTTATGAAAACCAATTCTTCCCTTCGCTTTAGTCGTCGCCATTTCCTGCGCACCAGCGCGTTGTTGACCACAGCCCTCGCCACGCCGCAAGTCCTGACCCACCGGGTGCTCGCCGCGGCCGGCGCGCCGGGGGCCAATGACCGGATCGGCATCGGGATCATCGGCATGGGCCGGATGATGGGCGGTCATTTGCGGCACCTGGTATCTTTGCCCGAGGCCCGCCTGGTGGCGGTGGCCGATGTGAACCTGCCCCGCGCCACGGCGGTGACGGAGAAACACGGCGGCGTGCCCTACCAGGATTTCCGCCGGCTGCTCGAACGCAAAGACGTGGACGCCGTCATCACGGCCACCCCCGAGCATTGGCGCTCGAATATCTGCATTCCGGCCTGTCAGGCGGGGAAGGATGTGTATGCGGAGAAACCGGTGTCCCTGACCATTCGCGAGGGACGCCTGATGGTGCAGGCGGCGCGCAAATATAACCGCATTTTCCAGGTCGGCAGCCAGCAGCGTTCGATGTGGGTGGACATCGAGGCCTGTAAGTTTTTGCAAAAAGGCGGCATCGGCAAGTTGACGAAAATCCTCTACATGAATTACCCGACGCCGTGGGAATGCGCCCTGCCGGAACAAAAAATTCCGGAGGGATTGGATTGGGATCTGTGGTGCGGCCCCACCCCCCTCGTGCCTTATAATACCGACTTGTATCAGCCGCGGGCCAATCCCGGCTGGTTGTCGTTCCGCCCCTATTCCGGCGGCGAAATGACCGGCTGGGGATCGCACGGCTTCGACATGATTCAATACGCGCTGGGCATGGACGCGAGCGGGCCGGTGGAAATCTGGGTGGATGGTCCGCGCCTGAATCCACCGACCTACACCGCGGCGGAAAACAAGAACCGGGGGGACCGGATTTGCAGCGAGCCGAAGGTGTTTTTCAAATACGCCAACGGCGTGGTGCTCGAACCCAGCGCCGATCCGAAACCGCCCGGCTTCGGGGCCATCTTCATCAGCGACCGGGTCAACTTCCGGCTGGACCGGGGCCGGTGCGAATCCGATCCGGAAGACATCGCGATTGATTTGATGCGGCAACGCCCGCGGGATTACGACGACAGCCACGTTCGGGACTGGCTCCGCTGCATTAAAACCCGGCAACTGCCCCGGGCCGACATCGAAATCGGCCACCGGTCGGCCACGATCTGCCACCTCGGCAACATCGCGCGCTGGGTGGGCCGTAAGCTGCGTTGGGATCCGGTCCGGGAAGAATTCATCGGCGACGCCGAAGCCAATAAATATCTCGACCGGGAACGGCGCCGGCCGTGGGTGTTGCCCGAGAAGGTCTGACACCGCACCGCCGGGTTGCGCGTGCGCGCCCCGTTTCGTCGCTGTCCGATCCCCTCGACCGGCAGCCGCCTCAGCGCACCCGGGTGGTCAACCACGCGCCGGTGATGCCGAACACCAGGTTGGGCCCCCACGCGGCCAGCCACGGCGGCAGATGTCCACCCGTGCCGAGAGCCAGACCGAATTGTAGCAGCACAAAGTAGACGAAGCAGATGAACACACTGCCGGCGACGCCAAAGAACACGTTGCGCCGGCCCGGCGCCGCGCCAAAGGGAAGGGCGATCAAGACCACCACCAGACAGGTCCACGGCGCCGCCAAGCGGCCGTGCAGTTTGGTGTGCAACCAGCGATATTCCTGCTCGGTCACTTGGGGATGCAGCCGCAGGTAATCAAGAATCTCCCCGGCTGGGATGTCGGCCTTGCGGGTGCTGAGGACGGGCCGGTGCAGTTCAGGGCTGATATTGATTTCGCTGCGGATTTGCTCGGGGGTTTCGGTGAACTCGGGGATGATCAGCGCGTTGGTCTGGCGCGCGGGCATGAGCCACGGATTGATGCGCGCGTCCTCCAGAAATTCGCGTACCCCCAGGAACAGCCAGAGCCCATTGGTGCGCACCGCGCGGTCGGCGAACAGCCAGCGCCGGGAACCGTCTGCCAACAGATAATCCACCTGCGGGGTCATCATCTCGTGGGTTTCCACGTTGTAGGCGCCGATTTGCCAGGTGCGCTGGTCGCGGGCGTTGGTGAACACGAGGTTGCGCACCCACCGGCGTTCCGCCGCCGGGGCCGCCGAAGCCGTGTGCCGGTTCAAAATGCGGTCGGCCCGTTCGGCGCTGGCCGGGGCCGCGTGTTCGTTCAAAAACCACAACGCCGCGCAGCCGGCCAGGCCCACCAGAAAATACGGGAGCGACAACCGCCACAGGCTGACCCCCGCCGCACGGATGGCCGTCAATTCGTGGTGACGCGTGTGTTGGGTCAACGCATACAGCAGCGCCAACAGCAATGCCACCGGCAGCACAATGGCCAGAAATTCCGGGGACATCACGAGGTAATACTCCGCCACATCCCGCACGCTCAGGCCGCGCTCCTTGAAATCATCCACCTCCCGCAACAGGTCGGATGAAATCCAGAAGATCAGGAAACCGCCCAGGCAATAGCCGAGGGGGATCAACAGTTCCCGCAATAAATAGCGATCCAGCAAACGCACCGGACGCAGGCTAAACGCCGTCCGGCGGCTGCCGCAAGCCTGCGCCGGAACCGGCCGCGCCCGACGGTGGTGCGCCGGCGGAAAAAGCACTCGGCAAAACCGGGCCCCGGCGTAAACTCGGCCCCGCATGAAACCGAACAACCCCAAAACGCGAGGCCGTGCCCCCGGCCGGGTGCCCGTCCGCTGGCAACGGGAGGTTGAATCCGTGCTGATCACCCAACCGCGCCTCGCCCGACGCGTGCGGGAACTGGCCGCCGCGATTGAACGCGATTACGCGGGCCGCGAAACGGTGATTGTGGCGCTGCTCAACGGCACGGTGATGTTTCTGGCCGATCTGATCCGTCACCTGTCCATCCCGCTGCGGTTGGATTTCATGGGCGTCTCCAGCTACGGCCTGGGCACGGAATCGGGGGAATTGATTTTGACCAAGGACCTGCGGCTGGACTTGGAAGGCCGCGACGTGTTGCTGGTGGATGATATTCTGGATACGGGCCGGACCTTGCGCTGTGTGCGGGATCATGTGGACGCCCTGCGGCCCCGGCGGGTGCGCACCTGTGTGCTGCTCGACAAAGCGGCGCGGCGCATCGAGCCGGTGCGGGCGGATTACGTGGGCTTTGCGATTCCCGATCTGTTCGTCGTGGGCTACGGATTGGATTTCGCGGAGCGCTACCGCAATCTGCCCTTCGTGGGGGTGCTCCATCCCCACGTATATCAACAAGCGTGCCAACGGCTGCAAGCCACCGCGCGCCGGCGCCGCCGGGCGTCTGCCTGACGCCGGAGACGTTCAGGGCGTCCCGGGTTTCGCCGGACCGGCGGGCACGAGATCATACACCCGCACGTAATCCACCCGGAAATAATCGGGCAGTTTTGCCTGTTTAATGTCCCCCGCCCAGGGGCCGATCTCCTCGGTGAGCTTGATATACTCCGGCACCTGCGACACCCCGCCCGCCGCGGACCGCCAGACCTCCCGCCCATCCACATAAAACACATACTCATTGGTTTTCCACCACAGGCTGAAGGTGTGAAAACCATTGGTGATGGCGGGCAGCGTGACGCGGGTGCCGGCGGATTGATGGGCGGAGCCGTAGCCGTCCCAGTGCAGATTCATGGTGGTGCGTCCGTCGCGCCAGGGGAATTCGGCAATGTCAATCTCCGTGCCATCGCGGCCGCCGTTGCCGACCGAGGTGACGCCCGGGCACATGAGCCAAAACGCGGGCCAGTGACCGGGCGCCCGCGGCAGTTCGCAGCGCGCGGTCCAATAGCCGTGGGCATGCTCAAATTTACCCTGTGTCCGCACCGCGCCGCAGGTAAACCGGTCGCCCTGCTGCCGCGTGCGCAGGATCAGATGCCCCTGGCCGTCCACGTAGGCATCGTCCTTGACCCACCAGCCGTCGCGGCGCGGCCAATCACCGCAGACTTCCCACTTCTGCGGATTCAGACGCGTGCCGTCGAACTCGTCCTGCCAGATCAACTGCCATTGCCATCCCGCGGGCGGCGACGGCAACTCTTCAGCGTGGGGGGTGGCCGCTGCGACGGCGAGCAACAGGATGCTCCCGCCCCAGACGGCCCGGGGCCAACCGGACCAGCGTGTCATCATGCTGGCCCATTGCGACAGGAGTCGCGGCGCAAGGCAAGTGCAATTGGCAGAGGTTGAAAGCCCCAGCGGACTGGTGCCGTCCAAAAGCGGGCGCATAAATCCCGCATGCCGGCGGACGCGCAGTGTCATGGAGTGCGGCCGTCCCCGGTCGCTTTCTGCAAGCGGCGTTGGGCAGAGTTGGGGAGCGCACCCCCCGGGTGCGGTTCGACGCGCCCCGCGTCGAACTCTGACTCGGGCGAGTGGGACGGACCGTAGGATGCGTTTGAGCGGTCGTCGTTTCCGGCGGACGAGGCGTCCGCCGGCACACGCGCGGCGCGTATGCTCCCCAGTCCTCGTGGAGTCGTGGCGGCTTTGGGACATTCCGGCGTGGTTCGGGGTGTGTCAAAACTCTTTAGCAATGTCCCCTTAAGAACTCAGACGATAATGTCCCCTGGCTCTGTGGTTGTTCTCTGTGCGTCGGGTGGGGGACGCCGGGAGGCCGGAGCGGAGCGGAGGCCGACCAGAGATCCCCACCCGACGGACGCCGCCCGGCCGCCGTTGCCTCGCCTTGCGCACGCTGCCAATCCGCTGCAGCCGCCACGGATGGTTCGCCGCCGGCTTCTGCGGCCTCACGGCGGGTTGGGTTGGTGCCACCGCTTGGACCTTAACCCGCACGGGCCGCCGGTCCAGTGCCCGCCATTGGAGTTTCACGCCACCCCGCTCCAGTTGGATGCGCCCATCCCGCAGCCGTCGCACCGTCACCTTCTGGCCCGCCAGTCCCAGCCCGGCCGTCGCCCGATCCAATTGATACCACCGGCCTTGGTAAACCACCGTCCAATCCCGTTGCACCACCCGCTCGACTTCCCAACTCAATGCCTCCTGCCACCCCCGCGGCACCGCTTGGTGTACATCCGCCGCACTGGCCGCCGGCACCTGGAATCTCTGGTTGAGTTCGGGCAGATACGTCTGCGCCAAATACGCGTTGGCTGCGGCCAGATCGTTGATCCCGGCCAGTCGCAGCGCCTTCACCAGCCGGTCTTGCAGCACCCCGTTCATCCGTTCCACCCGCCCCTTGGCCTGCGGACTGTGGGCCAAGATCAATTGCACCCCCAACTTTTCCATCGCCCGCCCAAACTGGGTTTGGGGCCTTTTCCCGGCGATTTGCTCGGCAATGCTCCCCACCCCTTCGCACCGATAGATGCTGTCCCGGTCCACATACAGGCTTTGGGGCAGCCCATATCTCCTGGCCCAGCCTTCCAGCATGTCGTAGCTGGCGTGCGTCGTTTCGGCCTCAAAGAACTGAGCCCACACCCGGTTGGTCGCATCATCCACCATCACCATCAGCACACACGGCGCCCGCCGGCCCTCGAACCCGTCGTGGTGCGAACCGTCCAGTGGCACCATCGCCCCAAAGCATGGTTTGCGTTCCCGCCATTGCCGGTGGCGTTGCCGCCGTCGGCGTACGGTCCAGCGCCCGGCGGCCAGCAGCCAACACCGCAGCGTCTCGTGATCCACCCGCCAGCCCTCCTGGGCCAGATACTCCGCGGCCAGGGTGGGCCCAAAGTCCGGATACCGCTGGGCGTGCCGCGCCAACACCTGTGCGCGCAGTTCCGGCGGTTTGCGGCGCGGGCCGGGCCGGCCGCGCAACCGGTGCACCAGCCCCGCCTCTCCGGCGGCCCGATACCGTCGCCACACCCGCTGGGTTTGTCGGTAGCTCAGTCCCAGCACGGCGGCCGCCGCGCCCACCAAGTTGAGTTCGCCCGCTTGTACTCCCGCCATAATGACGGCACGACGCCGTTCTTTCGCACTCATCGTTAATGTTCCCATCGTGGCGGCAGTGCCTACCGCAACTGTCGCCCCATGGGGACATTTTCATCGAGTCCAAAAGGGGACATTCTCAAAGAGTCGTGACACGGCGGTGGCGGCCACTTGCATTCTGGGCCGGCTTCAACGACTGTTCGTCATAACAAACTGAGGCGACAGGTGAACGCATGAGCCGAATTCGTTTTAACCGCCGTAATGAACTGGAACGGGATTCCAAACGTCTGTTGTTAAATCTGGGTGCGCCGCTTTCCCGTCGTGAGGCGCTCCGCCGTTGTTTGTATGGCACCGCGGGTTTGTTTTTGGTCAACGGCTGGGGCTTGCGCGCCTCGACGGCGTCCCGTCCGGCCAAGGCCAAATCCGTTATTCAAATCTGGATGTGGGGCGGGCCGGCGCACTTGGACACTTTTGATCCCAAACCGGAGGCGGGCCGTGATTACTGTGGCGATCTGCTCAATCCCATCCCCACCAACGTGGACGGCATCCGCATCGGCGAATTGTTGCCGCTGCTGGCTCAACAGGCGGACAAGTATTCCATCATCCGCAGCATGACCCACGGCAACAACGGACACGAAACCGCCGCTTACATGGTCCAAACCGGCCGGCCCCCGGGCGGGCGGGAGGTGTATCCCTGCGCCGGCGCGGTCACGTCGTTGTTCAAGGGTTACGACGCCGGTTATCAGGGATTGATTCCGCCGTATGTGGTGTTGACCGAGCCACAGGGCCGGTTTTCGGAGGCGGGTTTTCTCGGCTCGAAATACAAGCCGTTTGCCACCGGCGGCGACCCGGCGCGCATACCGTTCGCGGTGGAAGGCGTGGTGGCCCCCGGCATCAGTGAACAACGCCAGCAGGCACGGCGGAATTTGCTCCAGCAACTGAACACGCTGGGCCGCGCGCTGCCCGGGGACGCTACCGTGAAGGCGCTCTACGCCTCCGAGCAGCAGGCCTATGAGTTGATCCTGGGCGATGCCGGCAAGTTGTTTGATCTCTCGCAGGAGCCGGACGCGCTGCGCGACCGTTACGGGCGGAATACGTTTGGCCAATCGTGCCTCATGGCGCGGCGGCTGGTGGAGAAGGGCGTGCCGTATGTAACGATCAATTACAAGGGCTGGGATACACACAAAACGCATTTCCCGATCATGCGGCGCAAACTGCCGGAGCTGGACAAGGGCTTCGCCACGTTGCTCCAGGATTTGTCCGAACGCGGGCTGCTCGCGAGCACGATCATCTGGTGGAGCGGCGAATTTGGCCGTACACCCAAAGTGCAGTGGGAAGCCCCGTGGAACGGCGGGCGCAATCACTTTGGCCGCGTCTTCTCGGCGGTCGTGGCGGGGGGCGGTTTCAAGGGCGGCCAGGTGGTGGGCGCGTCCAACGCCACCGGCGAGGAGCTTCAGAGCCGGCCGGTTTATCCCTGCGATCTGCTGGGCAGCATGTATGCGTTGATGGGCATTGACGCCGCCGCCCGGTTGCCGCATCCGCAGGGTGCACTGGCGCGGGTGATGCCGACGCCGGAGGAAGGCGTGAAATCGGGTGGCTTGCTGAAGGAAATCATGTGAAGCCGCGCGCTCGAATCCGGCGTCCCAAATTCACCGAAGCTATGCCGGCGAACCAAGTTGGCCACTTGCGGGTTGTCCCCCATCTCCTGTCCCAGGATTTTCCACTGCGCCGCAACCTGCCGTCCGGGGAGGGGCTTTACAAATGACGATGAGGATACGGATGAAACCCAAGCGACACGGTGATTGTTCCCGGACCGAGACAGATGTTCCCCGGTTGCTGCGGATGACCCATTGTGGCGGCCGCGGAGCGATGCGGGGATTGCTCCTTCTTTTCCTCACCTTTGCCCTTACCACCCAAGCGCAACGCGCGCCGCAGCTCGGTTACGTTTACCCGGCGGGCGGACGTCAGGGCGCGACGTCGCAGGTGGTCATCGGCGGACAATTCCTTGGCGGCGCCACTGGGGCGTTCGTTTCCGGAGAAGGGATCCGGGCGATTGTGACGGAGGTTGCCAAGCCGATGAACCAAGGCCAGTTCAATCAGCTCCGCGACCAACTCCGCGCGTTGCAGGAACGCAAACTGGACGTCGAACGGGCGGCCAAACGCGGCGCCGCCACCACCAATGTCTGGACGGCGGCGGATGAGAAGCAGCTTGCGGAAATCCGCGAAAAGATCATTCAGAATCCGCCCAACCGGAATGTGGCGCCGGCGCTGGCGGAAACCGTCACCCTGCGGGTAACGATTGCGGAGGATGCCGCGCCGGGCACGCGGGAAATTCGGCTGGTCACGCCGGGCGGTTTGTCGAACCCCCTGGTTTTTCAAGTGGGACAATTGCCGGAGTTTTCCGAACCCGCCGCCCGCGCGGCCAATCCCGACTTGGACCGTTTCCTGGAGCGCCTGGGCCGCCCGCCCGCACCCAATCCGACGCGCTCCGAGATGCGCATTCGCCTGCCGGCCACCGTCAACGGCCAGATCATGCCCGGCACGGTGGATCGTTTTCGTTTCCACGCGCGCCGGGGGCAGCAACTCGTCGCCCGGGTCCAGGCCCGCGCGTTGATTCCGTATCTGGCCGACGCTGTGCCCGGCTGGTTTCAGGCCACCTTGGCGCTCCAAGACGCCCAAGGCCGGGAACTCGTTTACGTGGATGATTTCCGCTTCGATCCCGATCCCGCGCTGCATTTTGAGATTCCCCGGAACGGCGAGTATATCTTGGAAATCAAGGATGCCATTTACCGGGGCCGCGAGGATTTTGTCTATCGCCTCACGGTGGGGGAACTGCCGTTGGTGACCGGTATCTTTCCGCTCGGCGGACCCGCCGGCGCCACGACGGAGGTCGAACTCACCGGTTGGAATCTGCCGACAACCCGGGTCACGGTGGATAACCGGGACGCGACGCCGGGGGTGCGAACACTGTCCGGACCTTGGGAGAGTTGGGCAGCCAATCCGGTTCTCTTTGCGGTGGATGCTTTGCCCGAATTGACGGCGACGGCAGGCCACCACGAACTCCGGACGGCCCAAGTGGTGTCGCTGCCCGTGATCATCAATGGGCGCATTGGACAACCCGGCGGGACCGATGTGTTCCGGTTTGAAGGCCGGGCGGGCGAGGAACTCGTGGCGGAGGTCATGGCGCGGCGTTTGAATTCTCCCTTGGATTCCCGGCTCCAACTCACGGATGCCGCTGGAAAACAAATCGCCGTCAACGATGATTGCGAGGACAAAGGCGCGGGGCTGGTCACGCATCACGCGGACTCCTATCTGCGCGCCACTCTGCCGGCGGATGGCCTGTATTATGTGCAGATCACGGATGCGCCGCGGCGGGGCGGCCCGGAATACACCTATCGTCTGCGCCTGAGCGCGCCCCGGCCGGATTTTGCGCTGCGTGCGGTGCCGTCGAGCCTCAGCGTGCGCGCCGGATCGAGCGCGCCGGTGACTGTGTTCGCGCTGCGCAAGGACGGGTTCACGAACGCCATTGCTGTGGCGCTGAAAAAAGCGCCGCCGGGATTCAAATTAAGCGGCGGGGAAATCCCGGCGGGTGCGGAGCAAATAAAGCTCACCGTGACCGCACCGTGGTTTGGACCGGAAGATCCCGCCGCCTTGGAGTTGGAAGGCCGGGCGACAGTGGCGGGACAAGAGCTGGTGCGTCCGGTGCTTCCCGCGGACGACCAGATGCAGGCTTTCTTTTATCGGCATCTGGTGCCGGCCCGGGAACTCCGGGTGGCCGTCTCCCGCGGATTTGGCCGCGGTCGGGGACTCAAGCTGTTGAGTGAAGTTCCCGTGAAGATTCCCGCTGGCGGCACGGCTGTGGTGCGCTTGGACGCGCCGGCGCGGGCGTTTGCCAACCCGCTGCGACTGGAACTGACCGATCCGCCGCCCGGCATCAGCCTGGGCAAAATCGCCTCTGCGCAAGGCGGCACGGAACTCACCTTGCGCGCCGATGCCGCCAAAGCCGCGCCCGGCACGAAAGGCAATCTCATCGTGACCGCCACCCTAGCCCGCCCGGCGGCGGCCAAAGGCAAAGCCGTGGCGGCCGCCCGGCAATCCGTCGCCACCCTGCCGGCTATTCCATTTGAGATCGTGGCGCGAACGAAATGACGAAACCCGAGGGTCGGCGGCGGGGAAGGGCGATTCCCCTCCAGAAGAAATGGCCCGGGCAGTGTCAGTTGCCCGGGTGATGCCTTCCGTCAACCCGCCTTATTTTTGTTTCCCGCCGCCCGGCGTTGTGGTAGAAGCCCGCCATGAACGCCGAAGCCGCAGCAAACCTCTTCTACATTTGGGGTCTGGACAACGCCGCCTACGGTCCCGTGGAACTGCCCACGCTGGTCGAGTGGATTAAAGACGAGCGGGTCCTGGCGGAGACCTGGGTGTACACCGAGCGCGACACCACCTGGCAACGCGCTCCGGACGTGTCGGAACTGCGCATGTTCTTCAAAGCGTCGGCGGAATCATCCGCGCCCGCGGCCAGACCTGGTCTTAAACCCGGCGCGCTGCGGCGGGTCAAAATCCTGGCGGATCTGACCGACGAACAACTGAACCGGTTTGCCCGGTTTATGGAAATCACCGAAGCGCCGCAATGGAGCACCCTGGTGACCCAGGGCGAACGGGGCGATGCCATGTATCTGATACTGGAAGGCGAATTGCGCGCGCGACTGGTGGCCGGGGGGCGGGAATCCATTCTGGCCACGCTCGGTCCCGGCGATTTCTTCGGGGAAATCTCGTTGTTCGATCACGGCCCGCGCTCGGCGGATATCATCGCGAACCAGGACAGTTTCCTCCTGAAAATCTCCACCGCGGCGTGTGAAACACTCGCGCGCGAAGCACCGGACATTGCCACGGTGTTTCTGCTCGGCATCGTCAAAACCCTCGCCGCGCGCATTCGCGCTGACAACCGGCGGCTGGCTCAATCGGCGACTTTCGCCCACGCGGCGGGCATTTGAACGCCCGCGCATTGGGGGCGCCCCGCAGATCTTGGCGTGCTCGTCTCTGGTTGGGCTGAGAGCCCGCTGTCTATCCGCTGGGGAATTGCCGGGGACAATTTACACGCCACTGAAGGCGGCGAATCCTCCGTCAATGGGCACGACCACACCGGTCACAAAACCGGCGGCTTCCTCGGATACCAGCCACAGCAGCGCGCCCACCAAATCCTCGGACGCGCCAAATTTCCCCAGCGGCGTATGGGCGAGAATCGTGTGTGCGCGCGGCGTCCAAGTGCCGTCGGGTTGGGTCAACAGCGCGCGGTTTTGGTCCGTGACAAAAAAGCCCGGCGCGATGGCGTTGACACGCACCCCGACCTTTGAAAAATGCACGGCCAGCCATTGGGTGAAGTTGCTGATCGCCGCCTTGGCGCCGCTGTAAGCCGGAATTTTGGTCAGGGGCCGGAAGGCGTTCATTGAGGAGATGTTGATGATGACGCCTTTGCCTTTGCCGGCCATGGCGCGGGTGAACGCTTGGGTGGGCAAGAGCGTGCCGAGGAAATTCAGATGGAACACGAATTCAATGCCTTTGGGGTCAAGATCGTAAAAGGTCACGAGATCTGGCACCGTATCCGCTAAATCTTCCGGACGCAGATACTCGAGACTCGTGGTGCCTTTCGGATGGTTGCCGCCAGCACCGTTGATAAGGATATCCACCGGTCCCAGTTCCCGGGTCACCTTGTTGTTGGCGGCCGCGAGGCTTTCCCGTTCGAGAACGTTGCAGACCACGCTCAGGGCCGTGCCGCCTTCCTGCCGGATTTGCGCCGCCGTGTGTTCGGCGGCTTCCGGTTTTAAGTCGGCCACCGCCACGCGCGCGCCGCACGCCGCCAACGCGCGCGCCATGGTGCCGCATAACACGCCGCCTCCGCCGGTGACGAGGGCGACCTGGTTCTGGAGATTGACAGTAAAGGGAACTTTCATGCGTTGCTCCGCCATGGTTGGTTTAGTCTTGAAAACGCCCCCGATACGCCCACAAGCCGAGCGCCGGGTTGGCAATGTAAAAGATCGGTTTGCCCTGCACGGTGTTCCAGCCGTCCTTCAGCCGGGCCGGATCGTAGCGCTGGGTCATCTGCTTCAAGTCCGCGTAACGGAAGTTGACGCTTTCGATTTCCGCCTGGCTCAACTGACCGGGGCAATAGGTGATGCGGAACCGGCCTTCCGATGAACCGTGAATCAGGTGGGCCGCCGCGCTGAGATTGGCGCGCAACTCGGCGTTCGCCGCGACCGCCGCGAGGGTCGCCGGCGTGCCGCGATAACCGTATTTGCGGATGAGCCGGTCAATCTCCGGATCTTCGCCAAACTCGCGCAAGCCGGGCGCGAGCACGATCAATTCACCGTCATCGGCCATCGCCATGCGGGTGCGGTAAATGCTTTTGTTGCCCAGCCAGGTGCTTTTGAACTCGTCAGGATCGAGATACACCACGACCTTTTGCAGCGGCGCCTCGAGCATTTCAAAATTCACCTGCTGCGCCAGAGCCGCCGCTTGCTCAAACCCCGACGCGTCGTCGCTCACAAACAAACCGCGCACCCGCAGTTTGCCGTCCGCGTCGCGGCCCACCACGGTATGGACATAGACGATGGGCAGATGCGGGGTGAAATGGTCGCTGGCGTAATTCAAAATGCGGCGCACCGGCGTGTCCGCGCGGCCCATCATGCGCTCCATCCCGTAGGCGGCGCCGACGAAGTGGCTTTTGTTAATGCCCTCCTGGCCGCCGCAACCGACAAAGATGTTCTTGTTGTAATTGGCCATGCCCACAACCTCGTGCGGCACCACCTGCCCGACGGACAAAATCAAATCGTATCCACCCGTCCAGATTAGATTGGCCACCTGGGCCGGCCAGGGAAAATCCACCGCGCCACCGGACACGTCCCGGACAAATTCGCCCGGCACTTCGCCGACGGTCGTGATGCCCGTGCGCCAGTTGTGGACGCGGAACAACTCCGTCGGCACGCCGGCGTACATGGTCGCGATTTGCGCCGGGGTCATGGGCGTGTGTGTGCCCAGCGCCGGCAGTACATCGGTCAGGCGGTCGCCGAAATAATCGTAAATCAGCTTCGTCAACACCCCGGCGTGCGAATGGTACCGGGTGAAGTCGGGAGGGACGACCAGCACCCGTTGCCGGGCGCCGATCTGGTCCAAGGCCGAAAATAATCCGGTCCGAAGATCGTCTTCCGTCAGCGTGTCGGTGGCAGTGCCGCGTGCGAAGTAAAGCATGGCTCTGGTTCTTTCCGCAGGGACAACCTACCTGAATCCCGACGGCCAGGAAAAGCGGATTTTGGATCAGCGCACCTATGGCAACTTCCCGCACCTGACAGAATCGCGAAATCTGATCCGGGCTGAGATGCTCAAAAGATTCGGTGGCGTGGAATCGCTTTGGCCATGTGATTCCCGACACTCACGCACCGCTCGGCATCCACAAGGGCGCCTTCCGATTGCTGCTTATCCGGTCGGGCATGTTGGTCCAGCAGGCGGAGTTCTTAAACCAAGGCCTCCGCTGGCAATTTTACAAAGGTTGCCAATGACCCGGTTCTCGCGATTAAATGACGGTGTATGTTTCGTGCGCGGGTATTCCGATCGGGCGGCCGCCTCCTGGGGCTGTGGTCTTGTGTGTTCGTGCTGGCGGCTTCGGCGTCGGCGGTTTCGTTCACCAATCCCATCATGTCCAGCGGGGCGGACCCGTGGATTGCCTACCAAAACGGTTATTACTACCTCACCTACACGAGCGGCTCGAATGTCCGATTGCGGCAGGGACGAAAGCTGACCGGGCCGGCGGGGGTCGCCGAGGCCAAGGCGAAGACTGTTTTCACGCCAGCCGCGCCCTACAACAAAAATGTCTGGGCCCCGGAACTGCATTTCATCCAAGGCCGGGCCTATCTCTACTTTGCGGCGGATGATGGCGACAACGCCAATCACCGCATGTATGTCGCCCAGGGCCACGCCAACGGGACGCCGACCTCGTTCACCAGCAAGGGAAAGATCTTTGACCCCACCACGGATCGGTGGGCGATTGATGGCACCGTGCTCCAAGCCGACGACGGCGCGCTTTACTTCATCTGGTCCGGCTGGCCGGGCGCGGTGGATGGACGCCAAAACCTCTACATCGCGCCGATGAGCAACCCGTGGACCATCAGCGGTCCGCGCGTCCTGCTTTCCACGCCCACCGAGCCGTGGGAAAGCTGGATTCAGGAAGGCCCTGTCATCCTCAAGCGCAATGGCATGGTGTTCCTGGTGTACGCCGCGAACAAATCGTGGACCGACAACGAATGCATCGGCCTGCTCGTCAATACCGACGGCAATTATCTCAACCCCGCCTCCTGGACCAAGCAACCGCAACCGATCTTCTCCACTTATGTCGGCCCGGATGGCGCCGTGTACGGGCCGGGGCATTGCAGCTTCACGCAATCGTTGGATGGCACGGAAGACTGGATTTTTTATCACGCCGCCAAAAGCAGCGGTGCGGGTTGGGATCGCAACGTGCGCATGCAACGGATCTCGTGGGCCGCAAATGGTTATCCAGTTTTGGGCCGTCCGGTGCCGGCGGGCATTCTGCTCGACGGCCCGTCGGGGGACGATTTCACCCTGCCGCGCATCACCGAAGTCGCGCCGCAAACCGGCCGAAAAATCCGGATCCGAGGCCAAGCGCCGTTGCCGCTTCAAACCAATCGGTGGACGATTGAATACTCCGGCAACTTGAGCCGGTGGCACACGCTGTCCAACGTGTCCGGTCTTCAGTTCGCGGCCGAGGTGGTCGAGTCGCTGACGTCGTCGAACCGGTTTTATCGCATCCGGTTCGCCCGTTAATTCGTTTCTCCGGCGGGTTCAGTCTGCCAGCCGCCGCCCAGTACGGCGTACAGCCGCACGTCATGGGTAAGCTTTTGCAGGCGCAGAAAGACCAGGGCTTGTTCCGCCGCGAAGAGCGAGCGTTGCGCATCCAGCACCCCCAGATAACTGTCTATGCCTTTGTCAAACCGGGATTGAGCGAGGCGATGGGTTTCCGCCAGGGCGCGGACAAGCGATTGCTGCGCGGTCACCTGTTCGTCCATCGTGCCCCGTGCGGCCAGTGCATCGGCCACGTCCCGGAAAGCGCTTTGGATGGCTTTCTCGTATTGCGTCACGGCGATTTCGCGCTGCACTTTGGCGGCTTTATGGGCGGACCAGGTGCGGGCGTCGAAAATCGGCATGACGATTTGCGGCGCGTAATTCCACGCCCCCGAGCCGGATTCAAACAAACCGGAGAGATCGCGGCTGGCGGTGCCAAAGGCGGCGGTCAGCGTGATCCGCGGAAAGAAGGCCGCGCGCGCCGCGCCGAGGTCGGCATGGGCGGCTTTCAACAGATGCTCTGCCTGCAGCACGTCCGGGCGTTGCCGGAGGATTTCGGAGGACAGACCCGCCGACACCTCGCGCGGGGGAAGAATGCTGTCCAGCGCCGTCGGCAACAATTCGGCGGCGACGGGCGCGCCGACCAGCAAAGCCAGCGCGTTTTCGCCTTGGGCGACTTGTTGTTGATACGTCGCCCGGTCGCGTCGCGCCACCTCGAGCGGCGTTTGGGCGCGGAACAATTCCAGCTCGGGCACCAGGCCGAGATCGTAACGCCGTTTGACCAGATCATACGCGGCCTGTTGCGCCTCGAGCGTGGTTTGCGCGAGTTGCAGGTTTTCGCTGTCCGCCGCCAGCGCGAGATAGGTTTGCACCACGGACGACACGAGGAGAATTTGCGCGCTGCGCCGGGCCTGTTCCGTGGCGAGATATTCCTCCAAGGCACGATCCTTGAAGTTGCGGATGCGCCCGAAGAAATCAATTTCCCACGCGGCCACGCCGAGATTGACGTCGTAGCGTTCCACGGTCTGGCGGCGCTGGTTGCTCGAAAGATCCGCCGGCACCCGCGCTTTGCTGCCCCGCCCTGCGGCGCTCACGGCGGGCAGTAATTCCGCGCGTTGGATGCCGTAGTAGGCTTGGGCGCGTTCGACGTTCAACGCCGCCAGTCGCAGGTCCCGGTTGTTCGTCAGGGCCAGTTCGATGACCTGCTGCAGTTTGGCATCGGTGAAAACCTCGCGCCAGCCCAGGTCCAGAATTTCCTCCGGGGCGGCGGGGGCGCCGTCCGCGGCATAAGCCGGACCGGTGGGCCACGCCGCTGGGATGGGGGCGGCGGGCGGTTGATATTGCGGCGCTAGATTGCACCCGGCCGTTACCATGGCCAGACCGAAGGCGAGAAAAGGAATCTGCTTGTTCATCTTAGTGGCTCCCGGTGGCCGCGGCTTCAAGGGCGGGCGCGGCGGGCCGCGGCTTGCGCCGGCCAAAGGTCTTTTCAATCAGCACGAAGAACAGCGGGGAAAACAGAATCACCAGCACGGTGCCGGTAACCATGCCGCCCAGGACGGACGTGCCGATGGCCGTCATGGCGCCGGCACCGGCGCCGCTGGCCAGCGCCAGGGGCAACACCCCGCCGCCAAACGCGAGCGACGTCATGACAATGGGCCGGAACCGCAGGCGCGTGCCTTCCAGGGTGGCCTCGATCAAACCCAGGCCCTGTTCGTAGCGCGCCTTGGCAAACTGGACGATCAGAATGGCGTTCTTCGTGGTAAGACCGAGCGTGGTCAGCAAGCCGATTTGGAAATAGACGTCATTGGGCAGCCCGCGCAGCGAGGAGGCGATCACGCCCCCCAGCACGCCGAGCGGCAACGCGAGCAAAATCGAGACGGGGATGGGCCAGCTTTCGTAAAGCGCGGCCAGACATAAAAAGATGACCAGGATGGAGAAGGCATAGAGCGGCGCCGTCTGCGTACTGGCCATGCGTTCCTGGTAGGAGATGCCGGTGTAATCGTAGCCGATGCCTTGGGGCAGCTTGCTGACGATTTCCTCAAAAGCGCGCATCGCGTCGCCGGTGCTGTGGCCCGGTGCCGGTTCACCCTGAATGTTCATCGAGGCAAAACCGTTGAACCGTTCCAACCGCGGAGAGCCGATGGTCCAACGGGTGGACGCAATGGACGCAAACGGCACCATCTTGCCGGCGGTGTTCCGCACATAAATTTTTTCCAGATCGCTCGGCAGCCGGCGGAAGGGGGCGTCGGCCTGGACATAGACACGTTTGACCCGGCCGCCTTGAATGAAGTTATTGACGTAGGTGCTGCCGAACGCCGCCGATAGCGTGTTGTGAACGGCATTGATGGGTACGCCCAGCGCCCCGGCTTTTTCCCAATCCACGTCCACGCGGAATTCGGGCACGTCTTCCATACCGTTGGGGCGGACGTTGGCCAGCCGCGGGTCCTGGCTGGCCAGGTAGAGAAATTGATTGCGCGCGGCCATGAGGGCGTCGTGTCCCAGCCCGCCGCGGTCCACCAACTGGAAATCCACACCCCGCGCCGTGCCCAATTCGACGACCGGCGGCGGCGGGAAGGCAAACACCATGGCCTGGCGCATCCGGGCAAATGTGCCCATGGCCCGGCCGGCAATGGCCTTCACCCGCAGATCACCGCGATCCCGCAACTCCCAATCCTTCAATTTGACAAAGACCATGCCGTTGTTTTGGGCGCGTCCGGAGAACCCCATGCCCGCGACGGTCATGCACGATTCCACCGTCTCCTTTTCGTTTTCCAAAAAGTGGGTTTTGACTTGGTCAGCCACCTCCTGGGTTTGTTCCAGCGTCGCCCCCGTGGGCATGATGATCTGGCACATGAGAATGCCCTGGTCTTCATCGGGCAGAAACGAGGAAGGCATGCGCATGAACAGAAAACTCAGTCCCCCCACAATCACCAGAAAGACCAGCACGTAACGCAGTTTCCGCGTCAATGCGTGTCCCACCAAGCCCACTGCCAGGGTGCGCACGCGGAAGAATCCGCGGTCGAACCAAAGCAGGAACGGACGCAAAAACCAGATGGCGTTTTCGGAGGGTTCATGGCCCTTGGGGACGGGCTTGAGCATCGTGGCGCACAAGACCGGCGTCAGAATCAAGGCCACCGCCACCGAGAGCAGCATGGCGGTGGCGATGGTGACGGAGAATTGGCGATAGATGACGCCGGTGGATCCACCGAAAAACGCCATCGGCCCAAAGACCGCCGCCAGGACCAGGCCAATGCCGATCAACGCCGGCGTGATCTGATCCATGGATTTGGCGGTGGCTTCCCGCGGGGACAGGCCTTCCTCGGTCATGATCCGCTCGACGTTTTCCACCACCACGATGGCATCGTCCACCAGCAATCCGATGGCCAGGACCATGGCAAACATGGTTAGCATGTTGATCGAAAATCCGAACGCGCCCAGCACGGCAAACGTGCCGAGGAGAACCACCGGCACCGCGATCGTCGGAATCAAGGTGGCGCGTAGATTGCCCATGAAGAGCCACATCACCAGAAACACCAGCAAGACCGCTTCAAAGAGCGTCTTGACCACTTCATTGATGGCGACCTTGACGAAGGGGGTGGTGTCGTAGGGATAAACCACCTTCATCCCGGCGGGGAAGAACTCGCTCAGTTCGGCCATCTTGGCTTTGATGGCGTCCGCCGTATCCAGCGCGTTGGCGCCGGGCGCCTGGCGGATGGCCAAGCCCGCTGAAGGCCGGCCGTTGTTGAATACTTGCACGTCGTAAAACTCGGTGCCCAATTCCGTCCACCCCACGTCCCGCACGCGCACGAGGGAGCCATCCGGGTTCGTGCGCAGCGGAATGGCGCCAAATTCCTCGGGCGTCTTCAACAGGTTTTGGACGATAATGGAGACGTTCAACCGCTGGCCGGGTTCGGCCGGGGTGCCGCCGAACTGGCCGGCGGACACCTCGACGTTGTACGTCCGCAAGGCCGCGACCACGTCTTCAACGGTCAGGTGATAATCCGTCAGTTGATCGGGGTTCAGCCAGATGCGCATGGCGTATTGCGAACCGAAAGTCGTGACCTCCCCCACGCCGGGGACGCGGGCTAGGACCTTTTCGAGATTGGAAGCCGCGTAATCCCGCAAATCATTGCCGTCCATGCTGCCGTCCTCCGACACCAGGCCGACGATAATCAGGTAGTTGCGGGTGGATTTGCTGACCATGACGCCGGTGCGCTGGACGGTCTCGGGCAGGCTGGTCATCGCCAGTTGCAGCTTGTTTTGTACTTTCGCCCACGCCAAGTCCGGATCCGTGCCCGGCTTAAAGGTCAATTCCATACGCGACGAACCCGCCGAATCGCTCGTGCCGGACAGATAAAGCATGTCGTCAAAACCCGTCATCTTCTGCTCGATGATCTGGGTCACGCTGTGCTCGACGGTTTCCGCGGACGCGCCGGGATAAAAGGCGTCAATGGCAATGGAAGGCGGCGCAATGGGCGGATATTGCGAGATGGGCAGACGATGAATGGCCAGCGCGCCCAACACCATCGTGACAATGGCGAGCACCCAGGCAAAGACCGGTCGCTGAAGGAAGAATCGGGATAACATGGCGGGGCTCCGTTATTCCGTTTCGGCGTTGGCGGCGGCGGCGTTGGCGGCTGGAGTTTCCGCCTTCCACGGCACCTCTTTCACCGCCATGCCGGGCCGCACTTTTTGCAGCCCTTCCACCACAATCCGTTCGCCGACCGTCAAGCCGCCCGAGACCAGCCATTGATCGCCCACGGCGCGGTCCAGTTGGAGCGGACGCGGCTCAATTTTTGCCTCGCCATTCACCACCAGCGCGTACGGGTTGCCTTTGGGATCGCGCATGACCGCCGGCTGCGGAATCAGCAGGGCGGCTTCGTGCGCGCCCTCTTTCACCACGGCGCGGGCGTACATGCCCGGCAACAGCACGCCCTCGGGATTGGGGAAAACCATCCGGAGCGTCACCGAGCCCGTGGTCGGGTCCACGGAGACATCGCGAAACTGTAACTCGCCCTCCAACGGATACGGGGTGCCGTCACTCAGGAAAAGTTGCACACGGCTGGAGCCGGCACTGTGGAGTTGTCCCTGCTTCAAGCGTTGTTGCAAACGCAACAAATCATTCGCGGACTGCGTCACATCCACGTAAATCGGATCCAGTTGTTGAATAGTCGTCAGCGGGATCGGTTGATACGCCGTGACAATCGCGCCATCGGTCACGCTGGAGATGCCAATCCGTCCGGAGATGGGCGACGTCACCCGGGCGTAGCCGAGGTTGATACGCGCGGTGGCCACCATCGCCTTCCAATAGGCCACATCCGCGAGCGCCTGTTTCAGCGCCGCGTCGGCATCATCAAAATCCTGCTGGCTGACCGCCTTATCCGCCAAGGCCTGTTGAAATCGGTTCACCCGCAACTGAATGGCCGGCAGACTGGCTTCGGCGCGGCCCAACGCGGCTTGGGCATTCTCGAGCGCCGCTTGGAACGGGGCGGGATCAATCTGGTAAAGCGCCTGGCCTTGTTGGACATTGGATCCCTCCTCAAACAGACGTTTCTGAATCAATCCATTCACCTGCGGCCGGATTTCCGCAATCCGGAACGGCGCCGCGCGCCCCGGGAGTTCCGTCGTCAGCGTCACTCGCTGGGCGGCCACCGTCACCGTGGCCACCTCCGGCGGCGGCATGACGGGCGCGGCGGGGGGGGCTTGATTGCAGCCGGTCAAGGCCAGCCCGCCTGCCAGCGCGACCACGGCAATTCCCCGGAGTGCGCGGGGGTTGGGCATGGGCGACGCGGGGGGATTTATCATTCGGAATTCAGGAGGAATCATGTTCATGTTCGTAAATTTGTCTCAACGGAGCGTTAATTCTTTGGGCTGGCCGGGGCCGCTTGCAGTTTTGCCAAAATGGCTTCCTTGCTGGCCGTGCCCACAATCCGGGCGCGAAGCTCGCCGCCCACGAAATAAAGCAGGGTGGGGATGGATTCAATCTCGTACCACAAACTGAGATCGGGATGATCGTCGGCATTCACTTGGACCACTTTCACCCGGTCAATGCACGCGGCCGCAACGTCATCCAGCACGACCGCGCAGATTTGACATGGACGACTCCACGACGCCCAAAACGCGACCAAGACTGGCAGGGGCGGCCGTAAAACTTCTGACTCGAAGTTTTCTTGGTCAACCTCGCCAATCACGGACTTGTTTTGGTTCTCGCTCATTTTATAGACCGTTTTTAATGCTCTTCACCTTTCGCAAATAGCGTGCCAACAAACGAAAGATTTCATATTATACTGATAATCAACCACATATAAAAAATCATCTGTTAATCTGTGCGGGTTGAAATACCGAACGGACGAAAAAATAACCCTATAAATTCAGATTAATCAGCGCTCCGGTTTATTTTTGTCGAAGCCGTGGAAAGGCTGAATTCCCCATCGACGACGTTTTTTACCGCCTTTTGATTCTGACTTGGTACGCCCGCCGCGATTCGAACGCGGGACCCTCTGCTTAGAAGGCAGATGCTCTATCCAACTGAGCTACGGGCGCAACCCCGATGGCCTGGGTTTTCCGAGTTTTGCACCGGCGGATCGGATCTCCAATCCGCCAAGTTCATCGGCAACTTACTTTGCCCAGATTTGCGCCCGGAGCAAGTGGATAGTTCGGTTCCGCTGGGAAAGACTGGGGACATTGTGGCTACTCCCGAGCCGGTTGAGCAAACCTTGGTCAAATTGAAAATGATGAGCCAGCATAGTTTCCAAGTACGTAAGCACCTCTGGCGTGCGGCCCGCCTGAATGCTGGCGAGACTTGCTCTCACCAAAAGCGCCAGTCCAAGCTTCCATTGAAACCCGCCAAACATTTTGCCATATCAAAAACGAAAGACGAAGAGGGGAGCGGGATGCCCCAGCCCACCCGAGAAGGAGCAAATATTAGGCTTGCGAATTACAAGTCAGACGGTGCAACTATAGGCCATTCAATTACATTGAAATTCGCGAAGGTTCATTGAGCTTTAGTGACATCTTGCTCACGGAGGATGGACAAAAGATGCGGCGAGCCAGCGCATCTTACGGGGAGATTATTGCCACCGTGGAAAGAGGACGGATGCCTGGAGTGGCGGCGGCCGGTTTGCACATAACCGCAACATAGTAGGTCGCCAAGGATAGTAATGCTATTTATGGGACACCACACTAGCTCAACTGAACGATCTGCCCGTGCATCTGTCGGCTCTTCAGCCCCGCTGTACTATGGCGGTAGTAACTCGATCGGGCCAGCCCAAGCGCACGACATGTTGCCGCCGTCGTGCCAATGCCCCTCTCCATCACTCGCTGCACCGCCCGCCGCTTGGTTGACAGACTGACCATTTTTTCGAGTTCACCTCCTTCAAAATCTAGATCTGGACGGCGTAGTCGGCGATCAACCGCTTGAGCCGGGCGTTCCCCTCCGCCAACGCTCGCAAACACCGCGCCTCATTCACCGCCATCCCGCCATACTGGTACCGCCACATGTAAAGCGTCGCCTCGCTTACGTTGTGCTGGAAAGCTCCCCTTAAATTGAGCCAGGTGTTATGAGAGACTTGGGCGGCGCGAAGCGCCGCCCGGAACTCTGACAACATGAAACGAACACGACACAGTCCTGAACAAATCGTGACGAAGCTCCATCAAGCGGCCACGGAACTGGCCGGGGGCAAGAAGATTGAGGAAGTCTGCAAGAGCCTGGCGATCAGCCCGGCGACGTATCACCGCTGGCAGGCGCAATACGGCGGGGCGGATGTGAACACCGTGAAGGCACTCAAAGCCTTGAAAGAGGAAAACGCCCGGCTCAAGCGGCTGGTGGCCGACCTGTCCCTGGACAAGGTGGCGCTCAAGGAACTGCTGGAGGGAAAATGGTAGGCCCGGCGCGGAAACGCGAGGCGGTGGGACATCTTCAGGCGGCCCTGGAGATGAGCCAGCGTCGGGCCTGCAACGTGGTGGGACAGCCGCGGGCCACCCAGCGGCACCGGCCCCAGCCCGACGCGGCGGAACGGCGGTTGCGCGCACGGCTCCATGCGTTCAGCCGGCAACGGCCGCGAGCGGGCTATCGCACGGCCTGCGGGCAACTGCGCCAGGAAGGGCTGCGGGTGAACGTCAAGCGGGTGCAACGGTTGTGGCGGGAGGAAGGGCTGAAAGTGCCGCGAAAACAGTGCAAGCAGCGACGGCTGGGCATCAGCGCCAACGGCAGCCAACGGCGGGTGACCACGCGGCCGAACGAAGTGTGGAGCTACGATTTTGTGAGCGACCAGACGAGCGACGGGCGGCGGTTGAAGTTTTTGTGCGTGGTGGACGAGTTTACGCGGGAATGTCTGGCGCTGGTCGTGCGGCGGAGTTTCCGGGCCCAGGACGTGATTGGGGTGCTGGCGGAACTGATGGCGCAGCGGGGAGTGCCGGCGCATCTGCGCAGTGACAACGGGCCTGAATTTGTGGCCCTGGCGGTGCAGGCGTGGCTGAAAGCCAACGCCATCGGGGCGCTGTATATTGCGCCGGGGAGTCCGTGGGAGAACGCGTATGGGGAATCGTTCAACAGCCGGTTGCGGGACGAGCATTTGGACCGCGAGGAATTTGCCTCCCTGTTGGAGGCCCAAGTTCTGGCCGCCGGGTGGCGGCGGGACGACAACGAAGCGAGGCCGCCCTCGGCGCTGGCGTATCTGGCGCCGGCGGTCTTCGCGGCGCGCTGGCGCGCTTCGGTCGGGGCTACGCTCCTCCCTGCGCTCGCCCGCGCGGAAACCCTGAAACCATGAACCAAAACTCTCATTGCATCTGGATTAACAATTGGGGGCTTGCCAAAGGTGGGTCAGTGTAAAACTGGAACTGTTACACCACACTAGGTGGCAACTCGGAAGGGGGTTTCCTTTGTCGAACTGATCAGTTCGCGACTGGACCGGACCTTTGTTAGCGTACTGCAAAAATGGCGGGACCGCTTTTTAGCAATTTACAGATCCCGCTCAAAATAACCGCCCGATGCGTTTTGCAGTCACGCCTTGAGCCAAACCGTTCGAACCCCGCTTATCCACTGCAGACCAATATTTCCGGCGAAGCGAGTGTCCACCGGGCTGTCGGCCAGAAAATCGTCGTTTGCCGAGTTGCTGATAATCCCCTTCCTTCAGCAAGTCCAACATGATGCGCTGCAGTTGATGGGGAGACCAAGCAGGCAAGCTGATTCACGACTCTTTCCGGAAAAAAATATGGGGAGGCCGTCAATCGGGAAAAACGGCCTCCCCTGGTGATGCTTTGCTGTTCCTGAGCCGCCACACTGCCGGTTTTTGAAACAACAAGTTTTGAGTTTCGCGGACGAAACTCGCACGGGCTTTTCCTACGCGAAAGTCATGCCAGAATAAAAAAAAATTTACTTCGTATCTGTAACTCGCTGAAAATGAGCTAAATACAGCTCTGTATTATTTTACTACACTGATCCGGATTTTTTGAAAGTGTAAAGCGGAGCTTCACTTTATCCAGTAAATCGGCGATTTTAAGGATCAATTATTGAGTAACTGCCTTTTAATCAACGACTTACACAATCAATCATCCGGATTCATAAAACTGTAAACTCCAGCGACACTTTGCCGTCGGTTTTACAAATCAGCCACCCTTCTAACCACATCTATTTTTCTTATTTCAATTCGGACAAAATCTGTTTCGATTCAGCGGCGAGCGGCGAATTCGGGGCCAACGACAACGCTTTGGTGAGGGTTGCCTTGCTTTCCCTTTGTTTCATCCGGTATTGGGCGATCCCCAGTTGATGCAACAATTCGCCGTCTTGCGGAAAAGCCGGCGCGCTTTCCTGCAGCAGTTGGACGGCGCGGGCGAAATCCCCGCGTTGATACGAGAGCCGGCCCAGCAACCGGGCGATCTCCGGATCTTTGGGGAAGGCGGTGCGGGCTTTGGTGGCCTGTTCATAAGCGGCCGCCGGATCGTTCAAATGATCGCTCAACAGCAGCCCCAACGGTTTATGCGCCGGAGTGAACAAGGGATACCGTTTCAAGACCTGTTCGTAAGCTTTCCGGGCTTCCGGATATTTGCCTTGCTGTTCCAGAAGTCGCGCGCTGGCCAGCAACGCGGGGACATGATCGGGCGCCTGCTTCAACCGCTCAGTAATCCGGCTGGCGTTGGCGGCGATTTCCTGCGGGCGATTCAGCAACGCAATCCATGCCTCAAAATCACGAACGGCGGCCGCCCGGGTGGCGGACGGGTGAAGCGTGGAGACTTTTTGCAGCGTGGCTTGGGCGGTGTCCACCTGTCCCAGCGCAAAAGCCGCGCGGGCATAATCCCATTGTGCCTCGGGATCGTCGGCCCGGCCCCGAGCGGCTTCTTGGAGCAATCCAAACGCCCATTGGAAATCAGCGGCGTTTTGGGCGGAGTCCAGCGCCAGCCGGCCCAAGGTATGGCCGATTTTGGGATCATTGGGTTCCAACGTCCGCGCCCGGCGGGCCAGCGTGAACGCCTGTTGGGGTTTGTTCAGGTGGGTGGCGTAGAGTTGGGCCAGTTTTACGATGGCCGGCACGAAATTGGTGTTTTGTTGCAAGGCCTTTTCGTAGCCGGCGGCGGCACGCGGCCAATCCGCGTTGCGCTCCGCCACCGCCGCCAGTTTGGCTTGGAGAATCGGATCCTCCGCCAAGGACGCCCCCAAACGTTCCAACGCTTTGACCGCGGCGGCGTCCGCCGTGGCGGGATCGGTTTCCAGGATGCGCAACCGCTCGGCCGCCGGAGATTTCCAAGCGGCGTCCGGAGGGGCCAGTTGCACGGCGCTTTGCAAGGCCACGCGGGCCGCCGCTTCCTCGCCCAACATGTAATGCGTCATGCCCAAGTGATAGAGGACCTCGGGTTGATCCGGCATTTGCCGGGCGCATTCCTGAATCAAGACCAGCGCGCGGGGATACTCCTTACGATGATAAAGAATCCAGCCGAAGGTATCGGCGGTAAAGGGATCGTTGGGCATCAATTCACGCGCCCGACTGCCGAGTTCATACGCCCGCTTCAGATCCCCCAATCGTTCGGAATATAGGTAGGCGAGGTTATTCAGGCCCGGGACATAATTGGGATCCGCCTGCAGCAGTTTTTCGTAAGCGTCCCGCGCGGCCACATAATTGGAGTTGGCATTGTGCAACAGGCCGAGCTGCAACCAGGCGGCGACATCATTGGTGTTTCGGGCCACGATTTCATCGAACTGTTTCAACGCGGCGGCATGTTTGTTCCCCAGCACATAAGTGCGCGCCAACAGCGCATTGACCGCGCTGGAGGTCGGATTGAGTTCCCGCGCCCGGAGCAAGGTGCTTTCCGCGGCGGGCAGGTTGGTTTGCGCGAGATACACGCGGGCCAGCAACAAATGCGGCGTCGCGTTGGTGGGCTCCCGCGCGATCTCCGCTTGCACCCGCTGGGCCGCCGCGGCAAAACGTCCTTCGCTGAGGTCCAGATTGACCAACTGTTCCAAGGCGGCGGTGAACTGCGGCGCGAACTGGAGGGCTTGCTCAAAGCTGCGACGGGCTTCCGCGGTTTTCCCCTCCTGTCCCAAAACCAAACCACGCAAGAAAGCCGGCTGGGGATTGGTGGGGAACCGCCGGCTCAGGTCGTCGTAAATCTTCAACGCTGCTTCCGTCTGACGGGCGGCGCGATGGGCGGCGGCCAGCAACAAGCGGGCGTCAACTCGTCCGGGTTGCTTGCCGACCAGTCGTGTGAGGCTGGTGATGGCGGCACCCGGGTTGCCGCGGCGCAGATCCAGTTCCGCCAGCAACAGCGTGGCCTCAGTCATATCCGGCGCGAGGGTCAACGCTTCATTGAGACTTTGCACGGCGTCGGGAAGATCATTTTGCGCCAGCCGGGCAATGGCCATCTGATAATGAACCTGCGGCAAGCGCGGAAAGGCCTTGGCCGCCCGTTCCAAAGTCAGCACAGCTTTGTCCGGCTGATTTTGGGCGAGATGCAGCCGCGCCTGCAAGAACAGGGCTTCCAAGTGTGCGGGCTCCCGCAGCAACAATAGTTTCAGATTGGCTTCGGCCTCCTGATACCGTTGCTCAGCCAAATCCAAGGAGGCCAGCCGCAACAAGGCGGGCAGGAAATCCGGCGCCTTTTGCTTAATCTCCTCCAACTGCTTCCGGGCGGTCGCAGCGTCACCGGTGTTTGCATAATAGTCGGCGAGCCGGATGCGATAGGGCGAACGCCACGGCGCGTCTGCCGCCGCTGCGGTGAACGCGGCCAAGGCGTTGGTTGGATCGTTGCGCAGCAGGGCCAGGTTGCCGAGCAGGGAATGGGCCACCCGCGATTGCGGGTCCAGCGCCAGCGCCTGACGCAACGCGGCCTCGGCGGCGGGCAATTCGCGTTGCCGCAGATGCAACGCCCCCTGCGCGAGATGCCAGCCCGCCGTCTGACCCGCCACGGGTTGCAACCGGGCCAGTTGTTGTGCCGCGTCCCGAAGATGGTTCGTGGAAACGCTGCTATCCACCAACAACATCAGGGCGGCCTCATTGGTGGGTTCTTGGGTCAGCAACCAGATCGCTTCATCCCGGGCTTCCAATCCCTGGCCGCCCGCCAACTGCATCGTCGCCAGTTTGATCCGCACCTCAAGGTTGTCCGGATCCGCCCGGCGCGCGTCGTTCAACAGGGCGTAGGCGCGGATTACCCGCCCTTGCTCAAACGCCATGAATCCCAGTTGGCGAAGCGCCACCTGGTTGGTGCGGTCCAGGCGCAAAACGTGCAGGTATTCGATTTCGGCGCGGTCGAAGTCGCCCGCTTCGAACTGCGCTTCGGCCCGTTGAAGGTGCCGGGCTTTTTTAGACGCTTTTGAGCAGCCCACGGTCAGAAACCCGGGCAGACACAGGGTCACAAGGAGGGACACGAGAATACGATTCATAAGCCAATTCAAAAATAAAATTCCAAAAATCGGAAGCGGAAAATTAAGCGGCCCCATTCATTCACTAGAGCCCGCTGGACGGCAACCGGAGATTCATCATCAACTGGATGGTCTCGGCGCGGGTGGGGCGGGGGTTGCGCGGACGGACGCAGCCCGTCGTTGCCCGCGTTCGCTCCAGTGCAATCCGAGCAACAGTAGGAAGAAGGGAATCAACGACAGCGCAAAAAACAGGGGGCCGCCCCGCCGATGAATGATCGAGTCAATCATGCTGGGGCTGACGTGAACACAAAGCCAGGCAATGACGTAGATGCGGAAACCGTTCCGCACGATCCCAAGGGGAATCACCACGAGCGCCAGCAGCACCCGGCGCCAGGATGAACGCAGGAACATGTGCCCGGCCAGCAGGCTGGTGATGAAAAGCACCAAGCTCGAACGGATGCCGCTGCATTCCTGCGCCACTTGCAGCGTGATCCCGGGAAGCTGAAAAGTCAGGCCCGTCCGGAACACCGTGCTGCCGGTGATGGCAAACAGAAAAGCGGCCGCCTCCGCCGAGGTGTATTGAAAGAAGACTTCGAGGGCGTTCTCCCACGCCGTCGGCAGAGGCACCAGGAACACCAGAAACAAGGTGGCAAACAGATGCGCCCGCAACCAGCGCCCCCCCAACAACAGCAACGCCCCCGACCAAAACAGGCAGAGATAGGTGAACGTGGTCAAGGCCAGATAATCATTTGGCGGCCAGGTCGCGGGAGGGCTCGCGGGAAAGAGCCAGGCCCGGAGCGCCACCAAGCCGACCGCCAACGGCAGCACTGCCAGCGCAGGAGAACTGCCGGCCCGGGGACGGGGCGCGTGTCGTTGCAGCCAGATCAGATAGACCGAAATAAACGGAATCAAAAGGGCATGCGAATGCAGCGGCGTATGCAGCGCATAACGGATCAATCCGACGAGAGGCTGAATGAACACCAGGCTCAAGCCCGCGGTAAATCCGAGGAACCCGAGAAAACGTTTGCGCTCCGCAGCCGGTGTCGTGTCCGGCACCGGAACGTTACGCGCCTCCGCCGTCGCCACGCGCGACGGGGAATCCGGCGGGGAAGTGATGGTGGACATGATAGAAATCGGGGATTGTGTGCGTTTCCTTGAATCCGTTGGTTTGCTTCTCAACCAGCGCCCTCACTCCGGTCTTCCTCTGAACCACCCGCTTAACGCGGGAAGACTGGCAGCCATCTCATCAATGCTTTGGTCCACAGATTTCGCCGATCTACGCCGATTGGAAACCGGAAAAAATCTGGGAAATCTGCGTTATCTGCGGATGTGTGTTTCAGGTTATTCACGGCGACAGCGATTGATGAGATGGCTCCTACGCCTTCCAAACCTGACCCGGGGCGGTCTCGACCCCGGCCATGGCATTGCGCGTATCCACAATACACGGCGCCCACGCCGCCAGTTCGGTGTAATTCACACACGCATGATTGGTGGCGATCAGGACCAGATCGAATCCGGAGATGGTTTCACGATTCCAAGCCACGGATTTCACGCCGGCCCAATGCGGATGTTCGCGGGTGGGGCGGATGACCGGCACATGCGGATCATAATAGGCGACCTCCGCCCCGCGTTGCTTGAGTTGATCCATCAACACGTAACTGGGTGACTCGCGTTCATCGTCCACGTTCGGTTTGTAGGCCAGGCCGAGCAGCAGAATTTTTGCTCCGTTGATCGCCTGTTTGCGCGCGTTCAACGCGTCCGCGACGCCATGCACCACATGTTCCGGCATGGCGGTGTTGATCTCACCGGCCAGCTCAATGAATTTGGTTTGCAAACCGTATTCGCGCGCTTTCCAGGTCAGGTAAAAGGGATCAATGGGAATGCAATGCCCGCCCAACCCCGGCCCCGGATAAAATGCCATGTAACCGAACGGTTTGGTTTTGGCCGCCTGAATCACTTCCCAAATGTCAATGCCCATCGCCGCATAGACGCGCTTGAGTTCGTTCACCAGCGCGATGTTGACACTGCGAAAGATATTTTCCATGAGCTTGGTGGCCTCCGCCGCCCGACAGGAAGACACCGGCACAATCGTCTGGATGGCCCGTCCGTAAAGCGCCCGCGCCCGTTCGAGACAGGCGGGGGTGTACCCGCCCACCACCTTGGGAATGATCGAGACTTTGCTGTCCGGATTCCCCGGATCTTCGCGTTCCGGGGAAAACGCCAGATGAAATCCTTCGCCCGCCTTCAGCCCGGACTCCTGTTCCAGCACCGCGCGCAGGTCCTCATCTGTGGTGCCGGGATAGGTGGTGGATTCCAGAACCACCAGCTTGGCCGGGGAAGGTTGCGCCCCGTTCCCGCGGAGATACGGCGCAATCGTCCGTCCCGTGTCGAGGATATACGAAATGTCCGGCTCGCGATTCCGGTTCAACGGCGTGGGCACGCAAATGATCACCGCGTCCACCTCGCGCACCCGGCTGAAATCCGTGGCCGCGGTAAAGCGCCCCGCCCGGAGTTGTTCCGCGATGTGATCGGATGCAATGTGTTTGATGTAACTCCGCCCCGCATTGAGGGCTTCCACTTTGGCGGGATCAATATCCAGCCCCAACACCGAGACGCCCGAACGGGCGAACTGCAGCGACAACGGCAACCCAACGTAACCGAGACCAATAATGGCAATTTTCATATCAGTAAAAAGAAGGGGAAGGGAAAGGCTGAACTCCGAAGACGGAGAGGCGCGCGCGGAAGGCCGCACTCATTTTTCTCCCCGGATTAAACGCAGATGAATACGGATCGGAGGGGAAAATCGGAACTGGGCAAGACGGAAAAATCGGAACAGAAGCCAGCGACGATCTTCTGATTTAACCTTTGTTCTGGATCAGAAATGCGAAGGGAGGCGCCAACGTCACCACCCCGTCTCATAAGAGTGGGGATTGGCCCTGATCCGTCGGGACCGCAAACTCACGTTCGCGGCTACAAACCGGCCAGTCTTACGCCCCTATTCTCACACCCCCTCGCCCTCAATCTTGGGCCCTCGGCCCCCGGGCGTCCGGACGGCAATCTTTATTCTTCTTGAATCAAGCCCCGCACGGGCGGCGGTGCCGCACCAACCCCAAGCCGAGCAGGGGAAGCGCCAACAACCAAGCCGTTGGCCCGGTATCCGGCACGGCACCCGATGGCGCCGAGGCACGAAAAGCAAAATCGTCAATGGCTAGGCCATGATCATTTCCGGCGTCATTCATCTCAACCCACCGCAGCCAAAGTGTTTCTCCAGGAAACCACGTTAATCCATCAATAATCCCGCCGACCCCGCTTACCAATCCATCGGCATTGCCATTGACCGCGGCAGCGGTGGCAGAGGCCACCGGCGAGGTCCAGTCAAAATTTCCGCCCGGAGTAATCCAATCGGTCACCTCGACGAAGGTCGTTCCCAAGCCGTATTGAAAAACCATGGTTTGCGCGGTCGTGTTGCCCCCGTTTCGCCATTGCTCGCCGTTCCAAGTGGCGCTAAAACCCGTGAACGCACCGCCACTCTTGTTCTCAAACGACACCGCGATCCAACCCGCGACAGCCGAGGTGGCCGGGCTGCCAAAGTAGGCGCCTCTGGAACCCAAACCACCCAAAGCACGGTCGCTCGAGCCCGCCGCTCCGAAGCTATAAAATCCGCCGGCCGTTGAGGTGCCCGCACCGGCCGCATAAGTGGTATATGGCTGTGCCCGGCGATGGCTGTCGAAATAAATGCCAACCCGGGAGGGTCGAGTCATTGGCCCAAGCCACGGAAGCACCCGTCGTAGCCAAAGAATCGAAATCCTGCGTGTAGAAAGAACCCGCAGACGTAATACTGATGGCGCTTGCAGAAAGAGCCACCATCGTCCCCAATGCCAGACAAACAACGAATTTGGTTTTCATGGTTTTAACTCGCAGGTTTAAGTTTTTCCAAGGATCAGGTGTAGCAACGCAATTTAGATGCCATTCCTTGGCCCCAAACCTTTTCCAACCCTTCTTTTCGCGCGTAACTCCATTGAAACCAACATACAAGAAAATTTCACTTTTTTACGCCAACTTCGGCCATAAAAACCACTGATGCGCCAAAGTGTAAACCTTACCGACGTCAAAAAGCCGTTTTCGTAGTAATACTCTCAGGATAAATGAGTTATGCAGTGGCTAAAAAGTGTAAGCCACACCGACGTTTTTTCGCATAAAAACAACCTGGTTCGCGAAGCTTCGCAAACCCTGGGTATCCCGTTGAACAGAAACAACCGGGCGCCGCCGAATCGCTCAGCCGGGGCTTAAAGCGCGAAAAAACCAGCGGCCCAACGGACGGCAGCGACTACTCACATTCACCATCCCGCGCAGGACCCAACCGTTGCGCCGGCATGTACAGTTGCCGCTCGAGCGCCGTGTATCCATCCACCGTCAGCGCCGGCTACGCAGACACGGGTCAAAATAACTCAAACTGGAAAGCGCCGAATCGCTGAAAGACGAAGAACAAAGCGCCGAAGGACCGAGGACCGAGGGCCGAAGGCGGCAGTCAGTCCTCATTGTAGCATTTACCAATTCCAGTTTTCCCTTCTGATCGAGAGCCATCCGCAGTCAAAAAAATTTTCCCGTTTTCCGCTTTTTCGCACCCTCGCTTCGCCGGACTGTTCATCGGTAATCGGGCGTCATCATTCCTCGCCATCCTCCACCCGCTATCCTCCATCTTCCGTCCTCAGCCTTCCCCCCCTTGTATCTGCCTTTCCGTCTATCCTTGTCAGGGATGATGGATTGGAGAAGAT
>ENA-UPXM01000689-UPXM01000689.1-activated-sludge-metagenome-genome-assembly--contig:-NODE-689-length-47644-cov-81.383786_pt1 | contig 47644 bp, 38 predicted proteins | sample MGYA00238178_ERZ772708 | MGnify/ENA primary metagenome ERZ772708 (study PRJEB29002, sample SAMN05720212) | activated sludge metagenome | isolation source: anaerobic digester from wastewater...
CAAAACTCGGTTTGAGCATGGAGAAACTCTCCAGCGGCTACCGAATCAATCGCGCGTCCGACGATGCGGCAGGTCTGGCCATTGCCAACAGGCTCCGCACCAACGTCAGATCGCTCACCGTTGCCTCAAGAAACGTGGTCGAAGGGAAGTCCCTGCTGCAGATCGCAGAAGGATCGGCAAACCAGATTGAAGGCATCCTCGAGCGCATGAAGGAACTGGCCACCCAGGCGGCATCCTCAAACGCCGGAACAGACCTCGACAAGCTGGATGCAGAATACCAGAGCCTGATCAATGAGATCGACCGGATCGTGGATGATTCCGAGTATCAGGGTACCGCCCTTCTGGACGGGACCTTCATCGGCACGTTCCAGGTCGGTTCCGGTGGTGTGGCGGCTGCGGATCAGCTCAACATTACCATCGGCGCGCTCAGCTCTACAGGGCTGAACATCGCCGCAGCACTGACCACCGCAGCCAACGCGGTCACGGCCATCGGCGAGATCGACGACGCCATCGATGATCTCTCGGTAGTGCTCGGCGACATCGGCGCGGCCATGAACCGGCTCGATTTCACGTATTCCAACCTCCAGGTGCAGATTGAGAACTTCTCGGCCTCAGAATCCGTCATCAGGGACGTGGATATGGCCTCGGAGATGGTGAACTTCACCAAGAACCAGATCCTGCTCCAGGCCGGCACGGCGATGCTCGCACAGGCCAATATGTCCACGCAGGTCGTTCTCTCCCTGTTCGGCTAATACCAGTCAGAAAGGTCATGGGGGAGGTCTCCTCCCCCATGATTCAATGACTGAAAGGCGGGTGTGGCCATGAAAATCGAGAGCATCAGACCAATACCGATAGATCCTGTGATGAGAGAAAAGATCGATTCAGGGTCTCCGGCCACAGCCCAGGTGTCGCGTACCAAAGGCAAGGAAACATCTCAACCTCAAAGACCTCTTCAGAATGATTCCCAATCTGCCGATGAAATTCAGCAGGACATAGCAAAGATCAACGATCAGCTTGAGTCCATGAACCGATCCATCAGATTCAGCATCGATGAAGGAACCAAGGATATTGTGGTGAGGGTCGTGGATGAGAATACCGGTGAGGTAGTCATGCAGATACCGCCGGATGAAATGTTGAGGCTGAGAGAACGGCTGAGCGAGATGTCCGGGCTGCTTGTGAGAGAGCAGGTGTGAGGTAGAAACGAGTCAGGTCCCGGTGTCTATCGCCCGGGACCTGACCAGCTATTCTGAAGGGGGAGGGGGGATTCCCATGGCATCGACGTACTCAATTTCAGGGCTGGCATCCGGGCTTGACTGGCGAAGCATGATTTCCCAGCTCGTGGAGCTCGAACGGCGGCCGATCACACTGCTTGAGGAAAAGCAAACCACGCTGGGCGAGAAGAAATCGGCCTGGAATCAGGTCAACTCGCTTCTTCGCTCCCTGAAAACGGCAGCCGGCGCCCTGAACTCTCCCGATGACTTCAATCTCTTCACACCGAAAGCCACCATCAACAGCACGACTTTGAATGTGTCCGATCTCCTGAGCTATGCCGTGGGCTCGAATGCGACGGAAGGCTCATACAACATTATTGTCAACAATCTTGCCGCCGCCCAGAAGCTTGCAAGCAAGAGTTTCAGCTCGACGAGCGAGGCCCTGGGGATTTCCGGCATTCTCATCATCAACAACCGGGCACTCAGCATCGCTGCAACAGACAGCCTTGCAACAATCCAAAACAAAATCAACTCCCTGAACTCGGGCGAGAATCCGGCCGGAGTCACCGCTTCGATCATCGCCGTATCCACCGGTGAGTACCGTTTGAGCCTCACATCGAGGGCCACGGGCTCGGAAGGAATATCTCTGGCCAACGGCTCCGCCGCCAATATTCTCACCCAACTCGGGCTGGCGGACGACACACTGTCGCTGCGCAATGCAGTCACAGGCGGCGCCCGGTCATGGGCCTTTTCAAACTCTGCCGATCCGATTGGAGAGAGCCTCGGGTTGACCGGTGCTGCATCGGGCACGGTGACCATAGCCGGCGTGGCCGTCTCCATCGATCTGTCCACTGATTCCCTGGAAGATATCGCGGGCACGATCAACAACGACGCAGCCCTGCAGGCTGCAGGAGTGCGCGCGTCTGTCGTCCAGTCGAAGAACGGCGGTAATGAGGCTGTTTACACCCTGCAGATAGACGGCACCCAGAATTTCACCGATTCCAATAACATTCTCCAGACATTGGGCATCCTCAAACAGGGGTATTCCGATGTCACGGGCGTGAGCGGGACCATAAAGAACACGGTCAACGGAACGGCGATATCGAGCGGCACACTGCTCATCGACATAGATGGATACAATACCTGGACCTCGGGCGATTCCATAACGATCCAGGGTACCGGTCATGACGGTACCGCGCTGGATGCCCCGGTGTTTTCCATAACCGAGTTCTCGACAGTGGGCGACCTGCTGAGCGCTGTAGAAACGGCATTCGGCGGTGAGGCCACCGCATATGTCGACGGTAGCGGGGCCATTGTTGTAGAGGATAATCTAGCCGGTGTGTCGAGCCTCTCACTCACGCTGACCCCGAGCATAGCGGCTTCGAACTCTTCCCTTGACTTCGGTACCTTTGAATCATCCACCATCCGAAAGCGCGAGATCGTCGCCGGGCAGGATGCCGAGATAACGCTGGACGGCATTACGTTTACCAGGTCGACGAACCAGATCAGCGATGTGATCGCCGGAGTGACGCTCGATCTCATGAGAGCGGATGAAGACGCGACAATAACGCTCAATGTCGAGCGTGACTATGAAGGCATCAAGAGAAAGATCAAGGAGTTTGTGGACAGCTACAATAAGGTGATGAGCTTTATTGCCGCTCAGAACGCGGCCCCGGGAGAAGGTGAGACAGCAAAACCGCTCTATGCCGACGCCTCGCTCCAGACTGTCAAGAGCACGCTGAGAAGCGTTGTTCTCTCCGGGGTGACCGGCCTGAACTCCACGCTCGATCATCTGAGCCTCATCGGGGTCAATATCGACAAGACGGGACAGCTCTCGATCAATGATGAAAAACTGGATGGGTATCTCAAATCGAATTTCGAAGATGTCGTGAATCTCTTCTCCGCCCAGGGATCGAGCACGAACAGCAGCCTTACCTACATCGCATCAGGGATCAATATGGCCGAGGGTGATTATGAGGTGGAGATCTCCCAGACGGCCACCAGAGCAAGTGTTGTGGGCAGCGGATTCTCAGGGACTTTGAGCGGTGACGCCACTCTGACTCTGGCCAGTGCTGGTGGCAAGGAAGAGACGATTTCGCTCAGTGCGGGATGGAATATCACCTCTATCGTGAACGCCATCAACTCGGGTAACACCCTGGGAATCGTCGCGGAGAACGATGACGGCCAGCTCAGGATATCGAGCAACACGTACGGGAGCGCCGGAGAATTCACCCTGTCCGTGACCGGCGGCAACCTCGGTCTGGCCGACGGTACGTATGCCGGTCTCGACGTTGCAGGGAGAATCAGGGAGCAGGGTTCATCGGATTGGATGAGCATGACGGGCAGAGGCCAAACCCTGATCGGCGACGATGACCAGGCCGTGGAAGGCCTCCGGTTGAGGTATACCGGGTCTGAAACGGGCATGGTCGACTTCTCGTTCATCAAGGGCGTCGGCGATAAGCTCGACAAAGCACTCCATTACATGTCGGACGGCATTGACGGGTATGTGGCAAACAAACAGAAATCGCTGCAGAACCAGATAAACAACATCGACAAAAAGATCGACCGGATGGAAATGCGTCTGACGAAATACCAGGAGACTCTGATCGCCAAATATACGGCCATGGAGAGGCTGCTGTCCCAGTTGCAGTCTCAGCAGTCCTGGCTGATGAACCAGATCAGCTTCATGAGCGGCAGCTAAACGATCGAAGCGAAGTCGCACCGAGAGCACATCAGGGCAGCCCTGTGCGGTTATGTCTTACGTCCGGATCATTCTTCGCCCGAGCAAGCAGGTAAAATCTTATATGATTTGCCTCCAACGGTGAGGATAATGTCGCCGTGCTCGTCCTCTTCCATCATGAGAGCCAGCAGATAATAGGCTGCTCGGGAAAACCGCACCTTCATGCCGTCTGGCAGCGAGCAGTACATGACATTGTGCTCTCCCACCGACAGCGTTTCCGGGTCGAGCTTGTGGACTTCACCCGTGTTCAGGAGGAGCAGGATCTCTGTTTTCTGGTCTCCGCGGATTGAGGCCACGACAAAAGGGGTATCCTCCACATCGATGTAACACACCTCGGATTGAAGGACTATTCGGTATCTGCCTTGATCATCTTTCTGAAGCGCGTTGCAGAATGTCAGGAGGACAAGAGGGTTCACGATCTCCTGGCCTTCGTAATACCACTTTCCTTCCTTGTCGATCCGGATTCTGCATGTATCGGTGACATCACGGAGCTCGCTGTGCTTCATGGATCATCTCCCCGCCTTTTATCTCTTCTCTGTTAACATAACCCGCTCTCACAGGCATCTCAAGGACAAAGTTCCTCAAGCATTATTGATTCCTTGGTCAGACTGTGTTAATCAGGCTTAATGTTTTCTTCATATCCGTTCGAGGTAAGGGGAGGTTATGGCAAAAGGCGATAAACAGGAGATGATCATCGATGCCGCGCTTGAAGTATTCCGCGAGAGAGGCTATGCGAACGCGCGGATGGCCGATATAGCCCGAAGGGCGGGTGTTTCATACGGCCTCGTCTACCATTACTTCGGGAGCAAGGAGGTTCTGTTCGACCTCATCGTCGAGACATGGTGGAACGACCTGTACTCCATGATGAATGCGGAAAAGGCATCGAGTGACGCCTTTCGGGACAAGCTTATCCATATCATCCGGTTTTTCCTCGATACGTATGTCCAGCGGCCCAACCTCATATCGATATTCGTAAGCGAGGTGTGCAGGAGCTCGGTGTACCATACCAGAGAAGGTCTTGCGAGGTTCCTGAAATTTTTCAGCCTCTGCGAGGAGATCATGCTCGAGGGCCAGCAGAAGGGGTATCTCAAGAAGGATATTCCTCCTCACCATCTCACGTATATTTTCTATGGAGCCATCGAGACATTCATCTCTGTCATGGTCCTGGGCAAGGAACCACTGACCAAGAAGAGGCAGGAGCGAGCAGTGAACGCCATCATGGAAGTCTTCATGGACGGCGCCAAGGCGGCGTGACGGTAGTGCTGAAACCCCGGCCGAGAAGGCCGGCGATTCTGCAGACATGCCTGAACGTTAAAGAAGCGAGGTAGCTCACGAATGTCGAAAAAAACCGAAAAGGTCATCATCTGCGCGGCCCTTGCCGGCGCTGCCACCATGAAGAATCAGAATCCTGCGGTCCCATACACGCCGGAAGAATTTGCGGAAGAGGCTGCGAAGTGTTACCGGGCGGGTGCCGCCATGGTGCATGTCCATGCCCGTGACGACAGCGGGATGCCCACCCATGAGATCGCCCGGATCCGGGACACCTATCAGGCAATCAAGGACAGAACCCCTGAGCTGATCGTGAACTTGAGCTCCGCAGTCGGATTCGGGAAAACGTCCGAGCAGAGACTGGCCCAGATCATGGAGGTCCGCCCGGAAATGGCGTCACTGAACACCAACACCATGAACTTCAGCTTGATAGACCGGTCCACCGGAACCATCGTGCTCGACTACGTGTTCGAAAACACGTTCACCATGCTCCAGGAGTTCGGAAAGGCCATGGAATCTCTGCAGATCAAACCCGAAATCGAATGCTATGATATCGGCGGCATCGACAACACGCTCCTTATTGCGAAGCAGGGATTTTTCACCGACCCCATGAATTTCAACTTTGTCTGGGGCGTCGCCGGGGGGCAGAGGTTTCGGCCGGACGCCTTCGTCACAATGGTGCATGCTCTCCCGGAAAACGCCGTTTTCACGACCTGCGGCGTCGGTCTCGACCAGTTTCCTTCCATCACCATGTCCTGCCTGATGGGCGGACATATGAGAGTGGGGCTGGAGGACAATATCAGAGTTCCCGGAGGGGACCTGGCAAAGGGAAGCTTTGAGCAGGTGGAGTGGGCGGTAAGGATCGCGGCCTCGCTGGACCGTGAACCAGCCACGCCGGATGAAGCAAGGAAAATCATGGGCATCAGGGCTTCGTGAGAAACATTGTGATCGCTCTCTTCCCTTGAGACATCCACCGCACACCTCTACTATTCTCGATCAGGAAACTGATCATGTCGGGCGGGAGGTAAGCATGGTTTTTCAGAGATGGAACGGATGGAAAACAGCAGGCATGTGCGCGCTTGTTTTTCTTGCTGTTCTCGGTATGGGAAATCATGCCCACGGATACATTGTCCATACGGTAAGACAGGGAGATTCGCTGGAGAGAATCGCGTCACACTACCTTCCCTACACCGCATCATATACCAGGGCCGAGCTCATCAGGGATATTCAGGCCCTCAATACACTGAGCTCTCCGGTCATATCGCCGGGGCAGACACTGACCATTCCAGTGATCCGCAGCGAGCCTCTCAAGGCTCAACGGAAAGCGAAAAAAAAGGATTTCCCTGCCAGAGGAATCTATGTGAATCAGAGAAACGCCGGTTCCCGAGAGGTTTTCGACCTGGCCGGGAAGATGAGGCAAATCGGGGTGAACACGGTGGTGTTCGACGTGAAAGAGGTTCATGGGGCGCTTGCCTACCCGAGCACCATACCGGGATCTTATGCTTCAATCACGTCATATCCCAGCAACATCGAAGAGATCGCCAAGCTTGTCGACTACTTACACAAAATGGATGTGCATGTGATTGCGCGGATCTGTATATTCCGTGACAAACTCATGGCCGCTGCCATGGAGGACTGGCGATACAATAATGAATGGGTGGATCCGGCCAATGACGATGTTCAGCAGTACAATCTCGCGGTCATCCGGGAAATGATCGGTATGGGGATAGATGAAATTCAGCTCGACTATTTCCGCTATCCCGCCGACGGGAGAACGGATACAGGCGTGGAAGGTAAGGATCGAAGCGACGTGATAGCGGAATATCTGTCACGGATTCATGCTGTCACCTCCGCTCAGGGCGTGTTGCTCTCTCTGGACATTTTCGGGATCGTAATCTGGCAGAGAACCATGGATATCAGTGTGGTGGGGCAGAATGTTCGGAAAATCATGGGCTATGTCGACATCATCTCGCCCATGCTGTATCCGTCCCACTTCGGCAAAGATTTCGACGGCATAGCCAATCCGGCGGATAATCCGTACTATTTCGTGAAAGAGGGGGTTCAGAGGCTGAAGGGCATAGTCGGAGACAACGTCGTCATCAGGCCCTGGCTTCAGTCGTTTCCCCTGAGGGTGACAACCGGCTATGATTCTGATTACATCATGGCCCAGATCGATGCCGCCAGGGAGGCGGGCGCAACCGGCTGGCTCCTCTGGAGCCCCGGAAACTGCTACGATGAAGCGTTTGCCGCGCTTGGGATAATCCGCGATGCTCAAGACCTTGAAGAGCAGATCCTCGTAGAGGAAAAACATGGCGGAAGCGCACAGGAATCGAACCTGCCCAGGACGCTCGACGCGCCCCACACCGGATTTGAAGTCCGGGGGACCCACCAGGACCCGACCGCTTCCAAGGGGGGTATATAGCATGGTTCTTCACCGGGATCAAATCCTCTGAATACTTTCGACAGGGTGATCATCCCCGCGTGGTCACGGACGGCAGTACCCGGCGGCCGAGGGCGCCCATAGAGACCGGGCGGCATGGAGATGCCCGATTCATCTTGACAGGATCAAGTATTTAGTGGTCTTTTCCCAATATGACAACGAGACTGCTTGTCTGCCTCGCTGTGTCCGCATTCATTCACGCGCTTGCGCTGGTGCAGCCGTGGAATCTTTTCGTTTCGGCCGATGCGGTTGAACGGCCCTCCTTAAGCATCCCGGTCCGGCTTGTGGATGAGGTCGAGCCCACCATTCCGGAGATCGTCCATGAAGATATGGTGAAAGACATGGACGAGGGAGTGAATTTCGAAGCCGAGGGCACGGTAAGCGCCGATTACATGGAGTTGCTCAAGGCAAAGATATTCGAGGCCTGGGAATACCCCGATGATGCCGTAGCAATGGAAGCGGAGGGGACTGTGAAACTCCTGTTCGTCCTTGACGGAAGGGGTTCTGTAACGGAGATCTGCATACTCTCCACCTCCGGACACAAGAGCCTCGATACCGCCGCCATGGATGCCGTTCAAAAGGCCGGTCCGTTCGGCCCGTTTACCGAGGACATCACCGGAGAAACACTCAGAATCACCGGGAGCTTCTGTTATGTGCTGGACTGATCGCATCAAGGAAGGCCCCCGAAGCTTTCTGTGTTTGTTTCGATCATCAAGAACCAGGCTCTCCTACCGATAAAATGATCATGGATTCGATCCAGGGAACGAACAACTCTCTTACCGTCGCTCTTATCGCGGCCCGATATCTCGAAGATGCAAACAATCTCGGCGCAGCAATGGCTGAACTGATGCTCGATACCATGAAAGAGACCGGAGCGCTGGTGGTTCAGCTCATCGAAGGGCTTGGCGAAAATATCGATCTGTATATCTGAATGCGTCCTCTGCTTCCCTGAAGGCTGCGTTTTATTCCATCTTGCATATATTTTGCGCCGGTATTATGACATCTTCCATGCGTTTTCTTCTGACGAATGACGACGGAATCTATGCCCAGGGTCTCTCCTCCATCAAACAGGCCCTGGAAGAGATCGGCGAGGTAGTGGTCATCGCTCCGGTGACCGAGCAGTCCGCTGTGGGGCATACAATAACCTTGGCGGATCCTCTGAAGGTCATCCCGATCCACAGAAGCGGCGGGTTCTACGGTTATGGCATCACCGGTTCTCCCGCAGACTGCGTGAAACTGGGGATCTCCTGCATCATGGATCCCCCTCCCGACCTGGTGGTTTCGGGAATCAACAAGGGGGCGAACGTAGGAATCAACGTATTATACTCGGGGACGGTCTCCGCCGCGACCGAGGCGTTGATCCTCGGACATACGGGTATCGCTCTTTCCGTAGACGAATATCAGCACCCCGATTACCGGGCGGCGAGTGTGTTCGGCGCTCGGCTGGCGTCCTGCCTCGCATCGAGGCAGGCGCCCGTGCCGCTGGCCCTGAACGTGAACTGTCCTTCCTGCCCGATCCACGAGGTCACGGGCGTCAAGATCACCCGCCAGGGAGAGTCGAGGATTGTAGATAAGTTCGTAAAAAGGGAAAGCCCCAGAGGAACCATATACTACTGGCAGGCGGGGATGACCCAGATCGTCGATGACGGTGACGATACAGACGCCGTGTGCCTCAGGAAAAAGATGATCTCCATCACCCCGATCCATTACCGTCTGGGCTACAGCCTGCAGGACGGCGAGCTCAATAGCCTTGACCTGGAGGGAATGCTCAGTGGAGTATGAGAGCCTCGAATCCAAGATCGGTTATTCCTTCGACAACAAGAAACTGCTGCAAGAGTCACTGACCCACACCACATATGTCAATGAACACCGGGAGGAGGATCTCCAGGATAATCAGAGGTTGGAATTCCTCGGCGATGCCATCATCAATGCGGTCATCACGACAAGGCTGTTCACTGAGCTTGCAGAGGAAAGAGAAGGGGTCCTCACCAAGAAACGCGCAGAGCTCATCAATGAAACGGCGCTCTCCAGAATCGCCCGTTACTTGAGACTCGGTGAGCACCTGCTCCTTGGCAGGGGGGAGGAGATGGACCAGGGCCGGGAAAAGGCCTCCATCCTGGCGGATGCCTATGAGGCGCTGGTCGGCGCCATTTTTCTGGACAGCGCCTTCGAGCCGGTCTCCCGTATCGTGGAAAGGCACTTCCGCGAGGCGCTCGGCCCCATCGAGAAGGTATCGATCACCGATTACAAGAGCCTGCTGCTCGAGATCTGCCAGTCCCGCTTCAAGTGTCTTCCCAGAGTCGTTGTCGTCGACGAGATCGGGCCCGAGCACGATAAGGAGTTCGTAGTCGACGTGGAGCTGGAGGGAAAAGTAGTAGGCCGAGGAAGGGGGCGGAACAAGAAGCAGGCCGCACAGACCGCGTGCAAGGAGGCATTGAGATCCCTGAATTATCCCCTATCGTAGTCCCTGTTTTCGTATCCCATCTGGGATGTCCCCACCGGTGCGTCTTCTGCGATCAGACACAGTTTGCCGACCCGGTAGCCCCGAAAGACGTCTCAAAGGTCGTTTCCGCGTTTATCTCAAGCTGCAGGGAGCCGCATCGAAGGCGGCGCCTTATCGCCTTTTATGGAGGCTCTTTTACCGGGATCGAATCGCGCTTGCTCGAGCGCTATCTTGACGAGGCAAGCGTGCTTGTGAAAACAGGGGTCGTCCACGGCATCAAGGCCTCGACCCGGCCCGATCTGGTGACCCCGGAAGTGCTCGACCGGTGCAGGGATGCTGGGTTCGTGGAGATGGAGATCGGTGCCCAGTCCATGGACGATTCCGTTCTTCAGGCCAGCCGACGGGGGCACTGCGCCTCGGACACAGTCCGCGCGGCAGGGCTTATCCGGACATCGGGCATGAAGCTCGGCATTCAGATCATGCCCGGCCTTCCGGGCGAGGACAGAGAAAGCTTCAGACGGACCATCGATGATGTGCTGCGCATGAAACCGGATCATGTCCGGCTGTATCCGACCGTGGTGATGAGGGGTACGGCCCTCGAGCGCCGCTATCGTGCAGGCAAGTACGCGCCTCTCGACCTCGAGGAGGCCGTACTCCGGTGTCTGTACGGTTACGCCCGTTTCTCTGAGGCGGGGTGCACTGTGCTCAGAATGGGCCTGCCGCCCTCCAGGTATAGGGATATCGTTGCAGGTCCGTACCACCCGTCGTTCGGTTTCCTCGTTCGTGCGAGGGCCTGTCGTATCATGGCGGGTATACTGATGGAGAGGTTCGGAAGCCCGCTTGAGCTCGAGGTGAATCCTGCCGGTATTTCAGAGCTCCTCGGATACCAGAATGAAAACATTGGCGAATTGCGCTTTTTTTACAGTTTTAATGACCGCCTGCCGAGGGGTTATGTACAGGCAAGGAATGCTGTAGAAAGAGGTTGTCTCCAACTGAAGGATATTATAGAGTATATTTTATGAGATCGCAAAACGTTGACGTTCGGTCTCTGCCGGTTCTCCCCGAGCTGGCGGACCATGTCATCAGGATGGCGCTGGAGGATGATATTTCCGTTGCCAGGATGTCGGCTCTTATCGAAAAGGATCAGGCGCTGACGGCACGGATACTCTCTCTGGCGAACTCCAGCTTTTACAAGCGCTCGCGGAGTGTCTACACGGTGCGGGATGCAGTAGTCGTCATCGGGTTCGATGCAGTGCGCACCATGGCGCTGGGTGTTTCCGTGCTGGACATGTTCCCAACGGTCAAAGGGGCGAACCTCGATCTCAAGGCCTTCTGGAGGCATTCCATGGCGTGCGCGCTTTTCGCGGAGGCCATGATGGAGTCGCTGAACAGCCGCAATACCGCAAAGGCGTTCTGCGCAGGCCTGCTTCACGACATCGGCAAGCTGGTCATGGACCGCACCAGGCCTCAGGAGTACGCCGCGGTGCTGAAGGAGGCGGAAAACGGTTCCAGGCCCCTGTATGAGCTGGAAAAGGAAATGCTGGGCACGACCCATACCGATATGGGCCGCGAGGTGATCGCCTATTGGAAACTGCCCCGTCTGTATGAGGAGAGCGTCTGGTCTCATCACGCCCCGGTCAGGATACTGGATGACGATCAATATCAGCTTTCCGGCATTGTCCATGTCGCAAATATCCTGGCTCACATGATCTCTGCGGGATCGTCGGGAAACCGGTATCCCCAGAAGCTGACGAACCCCCTTCTCAAGAGGTTCGGACTCGGCACGGACCTTCTGGATTCCCTGATGGAAAAGGTCCCCGGGCAGCTTGATGCCATCTGTCAGGAGATCGGGATCGGAAAGCCGACCGAAGGTCTGTTCGGCATTGTCAACAGCGCAAACACGAAGCTCGCGGATATTTCCCTGAGGCTGCAGCAGCACGTCGATGAAGCACGAAAGGCGAAGAGGCAGTCGGACATCCTCATAGAGCTGCTCGGCGATCTCAACAGCGCTTCACGGATATCGGACGCCCTCGAGAAGGCCGCCGGGAGGCTCCTTGACGCAGGGCTCATCCGGAGCTTCCTGGGAGGCCTGCAGACGGACGGATACAACCTGGTCTACGAGGTCACTTCAGAACGGGGCACCCGATTTGTGCGGGTAGGAGACGAGGAGCTCAAGGCAATGATTCTCTCCCGCCACGGCCTCGCCGGAATGACGCTTCCCGCTGGTGTGTTCGTCTATTTCGAGCCGGAGAATGAAGAGATCGGAAAGGCCCATGCATTTCTTTCCGCTGTCACCGGCGCTGTCTCGTCTTCACTGCGGCGCATTCACATGGAGAGCACGATGATCGAGGAGAAAGATGTCTTGAGGAAAGCGCTGCAGAACGCTTCGGAAGAAAAACAAAAGGCCGAGGATGCCTTGCGTCTCAACCAGGAGCTCGTGGATGCCTCCCCCTACGGCCTGTGTCTTCTGGATGAGAACAACCGGGTGAAGCTCGAGAACGAGAGCTCCCGAGAGGCCCGCCGCTTTCTCGATATTTCTGGCGGCGAGCTGATCCAGGCTCTCAAGGCCGATTCAGGCGGATCGTTCCGGGAGCTTCATGAGGCCATCGAGTCAAGGCGGGAGGTCTGTATAGTCCTGCAGAGCCACTCCAGGTCCTTCCGCGTAGAGACAAAGCCCATTCTGGTCAACAACTGGATGCTCGTCATGTTCCGGGACATCTCGAACGAGCTGGAGGAACAGCGGAGAAAGGTCGCATATGCCAGGATGTCGACGGTGGGAAATCTCGCAGCCTCTATGGCGCACAACATGAAGAGCCCTCTGGGAGCGATACACGGGTTCGGCAGCATCATCAAGGACGATCTCAACCAGGGGAGAATCCAGGTGCTCCGCGGCGGACGGGAGGACGAGGATTTCAGGGGCATGATCCTGAACATCATCACCGGGTCCGAAAACCTCCTCAAGATTGTGAACCAGTTGCTGAACCTTACGAGGAAATGGGACAGGCCCGAAGGAGAGACAGATGTAGAGGGTTTTGTGGAAGGCCTCTTTCAGATCATCTCGCCCCAGGCGAACTCCGCCGGGGTGAAACTCTCACGGAAGATCGGGGTCGATACCGTCCGTATCAGGGCTGAGGCGCTCGAGCAGGTGCTGATCAATCTCCTGATCAATGCCGTCAAGGCGTCTTCCCAGGGGTCCGAGGTCGTCCTCGAGGCATCCCGTAGGGAAGGCGGGGTGGAATTCACCGTGCGCGATTTCGGCATCGGCATGGATCAGGAGCAGATATCGAAGATTTTCGATCCGCTCTACACGGCGTGGCCGGTAAAAACAGGTATGGGGCTCGGCCTTTCCCTGGCCAAGGATATCGTTGATTCAATGGGCGGCCGGATCGACGTTTCCTCCTCGCCCGGGAAAGGATCGGTGTTCACAGTTTGGATACCGGAAGGTAAGGGATGACCATGACGCAGAAGATCTTGGTGGTCGAGGATGACCCGGTTTTCAGGAATTATCTGCACCAGGTTCTCAAGTATGATTTCGATGTGGTGACTGCGCCGGGGCCGCTCGAGGCCCTTGAGGCGTTGAGGGGGGATTCGTTCGCCCTGATGATCACGGATCTGAGGATGCCGGACATGGACGGCAGGGCTCTCGTGGAAAAGGTCCGCGCAGAGATCGATCCCAACCTCATGGTAATCATCATCACCGCATACGAAGACGACTGGCCCATGGATATCGCCATGTCCTCCGATGTGTTCCGCTATCTGCGCAAAGGGGCCTTTCTTCCGAGCGAGCTCAAGCAGAACGTGTCGAAGGCACTCGAGGTGCGAGGCTCCATTGTTTCACTCAATGAATACAAAAGGCGCGCGGATATATCCGAAACCCTCTATCGGGACGTGTTCGAAAAATCCACCGACGCCCTGTTCATCACAGACATCAGGATGCGGCCCGTTGCCTTGAACAGGCGGTTTACCGAGCTCATCGGATACAGTCTGGAGGATTTTGCGGACAGGACTCTCATCGACATCATCGATGAAGGAGACCGCCGGCATGCAGTCCAGGCGTTCAACGCCCGGATCGCCGGTCATCCACCGGGAACGATCCGGCTGCATTTCCTGAGCAAGGACGGTAGCAGGACGTATGTCAAGGTATGGGCCCGGGTCATCCGTGAGGTTCGGGACATGTCGAATGCCGTATTCTGCATGGCCAGGGAAGTCGAAGACCTGAAGGAAGAGAAGGGCAAGGACGATGCGGCGATCGAGAAGCTTCAGGGTCGCCTCGCGGAGAAAGACAGGGAGATAGACAATCTCCAGAGGCAGTTCCATCGGCTCACCGAGCACGCGAAAGACATGATCATCTGGCTGGGCCGGGATTTTTCCTGCGAGTACCTCAATCAGGAGGTCCAGAGGTTGCTGGGATACGCTCCTGATGAGTTTCTGGGAAAAAAGATTCCCTGGAAGCGGATCATCCACCAGGATGATCTCCCGCTGGTGAAGACGTGGGAGGAGGCGATCAGAAGCAAGGCTGCGGACATGGAGGGAGAGGTTCGGGTATACACCAAGTCGCGGTACATGCTTTTTCTTTCGTACCGGATTTCTTTCCAGTACGACACTCAGGGCCGCTTCAGCGGCCTCGACATCATCGCGGAGGACATCACTCAGCAGAAGATCGCCGAACAGGAGCTTCACAAGGCGAATCGGAAGATCCAGGAATTCAACGCCAGGCTCACCGGAAGGGTGAGCAAGAAGATTCGTGCGCTCCAGGAATCGGAAGAGCGATACAAACAGATCGTCGAGGACTCCGGAGACATCATATTCTCCCTCGATTCCGAAGCTCGCCTGGTGTACATGAACAGAAAAGGCCTGCAGACGCTGCGGGTGAGCCCTGAAGAAATCCTCACGCGGCCGTGCCGCGAGTTCATGGCCGACGAGGCCTCAGAGAAGATGCTTCAGGAAATGATCGGGCTCATCAGAGACGGGAGAAGCCCGGGACCGTTCGATATCTCCATAGAGACTCCTGAAGGGAAGAAGATATACCGGACGACCCTCTTACAGATCGGCGACCCATCCCGGGTCGAATATGTCTGCATCGCAGGCGACATCAGCGAGGAAATCGCAAAGAACAAACGGCTTCAGCTTCTGGCAAACATCGAGCACTACAGCGCGGATGCCATCATCGGTCTCGACATCGACCAGAGGATCATCTCCTGGAACCACGGAGCCTCCATGATATTCGGGTGGTCGGAGGACGAGGCGGTGGGGAAACCGGTCTTGCTCATCGTCCCGGACGAGGGGGGCGGCGAGGCAGAGGAAATAATCGACGAGGTGCGGAGCAAGGGGCTGGTCAAGGACCGCGAGACCCGTGGAAAGACCAAGTCCGGCCGGATACTTGATGTCCTGCTGACCATCAATACTCTGAAGGACGATTCAGGCGGGATTTTTGGGTTCTCGGCCATCATCAAGGATCTCACCGAGAAAAAGAAGATGGAGTCCGCGCTCATTCAGTCCGAGCGCCTGGCGGCCACCGGAAAGCTTTCGGCGAGTATCGCCCATGAGATCAACAATCCGCTCTACGGCATCCGCAGTTGCCTGAATCACGTGCTCAACACCAAGAAGGACGGCATCGATTATCAGTTCGTACGGCTCGCCATCAAGGAGACCGACCGCATCGCCGACCTCATCAGGAACATGAAGACCTTCTACATGCCCAACGAAGGCGGCGTACAGAAGATAGACATCGGCGAAACCCTGCGCGACGTCTTCATCCTCAATAGGAAGTATCTCGAAGAGCATGCGGTGAAGTTGAACTTCAGGCCCGGCGGCGCATATTATGTTGAATGCGTCCCGGACCAGATCAAGCAGGTCTTTATCAATATCGTCAACAACGCCGTCGAGGCTATGCCGTCCGGCGGAGAGCTCCGGGTGGATGTGAAAAGCAGGCCCGAAAACGAGACGGTCAGTATATCGTTTCAGGACAACGGGGTGGGCATCCCGAGCGATGAGCTGCCGCGGATATTCGAGATGTTCTACTCGAAAAAGACCATGGTGAAAGGCGTCGGCCTGGGTCTTTCCGTGAGCTACGGCATCGTCAAACGTCACGGCGGCAGCATCGATGTAACGAGCGAAGCGGGGAAAGGCTCCACGTTCACGGTCACCCTCCCGGTCAAGACGCTCTGGGCGCGGCAGATGCACCTCGATCTCAAGTAGTATGGATCGCCCAATCCGATCAGGCTTTATCGCGATCATGGGAAGGCCGAACGTCGGGAAGTCGACCTTCCTGAACACGGTGATAGGCTCCAAGATCTCCATCACGACAAGCAAGCCCCAGACGACCAGGGACCGGATTCTGGGGATCTTTGACACCAGTGACGCCCAGATAATTTTCCTGGACACCCCGGGTATTCACCAGGCCGGGAAGGCCTTGAACAAATACATGGTGGAGAAAGCGCTGAGCACCCTCTCCGACGCCGACATCGCCATGGTCATGACCGCCCCTGACGAAACCGTCGAGCTCCTCTCCGAGGTGACGGCCTATGTCCGGACATCGGGGAAAGAAGCGGTTCTCGTCCTGAATAAGGCTGACCTTCTCAGTCAGGAGGACCGGGAGAAAAGACTCGGCGCACTCGCGGGAGCCGGCGACTTCCGGAGCCGCTACGCCGTTTCGTCCCTCACCGGCGAGGGTATCGGAGAGCTGATGAACGGACTCAAGAACCTGCTTCCCGAGGGGCCGCGGTTCTTCCCAGAGGATATGATCACCGACGCGCCGCTGCGATTCCTCTGCCAGGAGCTGATCCGGGAAAAGGTGTTCACACTGACGCAGAAAGAGATCCCGTACGCGGCCGCGGTTGAGGTCGAGGAGTTCCGGGAGGGAGAGCCCACGTATATCCGGGCCGCTGTCCATGTGGAGCGGCCTTCCCAGAAGGGGATCGTGATCGGCGCCGGCGGAAAGATGTTGAAAGAAATCGGAAAACAGGCCAGGATGGATATCCAGAGGCTTCTCGGCACGAGAGTGTTTCTCGAGCTCTTTGTCAAGGTGACAAAAGACTGGACCAGGAAGCCCTCGCGTCTGAAAGATCTGGGATACAAGTAATGCCGGTTGTCGCGATTGTCGGAAGACCGAATGTAGGCAAATCCACTCTTTTCAACGGTCTGGTGGGACAGAGCCGGGCCATCGTGGGACCCGAGCGGGGAATTACCCGCGACAGGATTTTCGGCAGGCTGTCCCTGAAGGAAGACTGTGTGGTGGATCTCGTGGACACCGGAGGGTTTGACACCACGGGGGAAGGCGACTTCTCCCAACACATGCTCGAACAGACCATGATGGCCATCCGGGAGTCAGATCTGCTCCTATGCATGTTCGACGTGCTATCCGATATCACTCCCGACGACCGGGAGCTCGTACGGATCATCCGCGAATCGGGTGTGCCGGTAATCCATATTGCGAACAAGGTGGACGACCCCCGCGGGAACCTCGCCTCAACCATGCTCTACGAACTCGGGATCCACGATTTCATCGAGATCTCCGCCCGGAAGAAAAAGGGGCTGGACGAGGTGAGGGAAAGGATCCTCGAGCTTCTGCAGGTCCTTCCCCAGGCGGATCTCGAGCATCAGACCGATGCCGTCAGGGTGAGCATTCTCGGAAGGCCCAACGTGGGCAAGTCGCAGCTGCTCAACCGGATCATCGGCGAGAACCGGTCTATCGTCTCACCAGTGGCAGGCACCACCAGGGATTATATCGACATCCGGGTGAACCGCGAGGGTAGGGACTATGTGTTCGTCGACACAGCGGGCATCCGAAGGAAATCGCGCATCCAGGATGCACTGGAGAAGGAGAGTGTTTTCCGCTCTCTGAAAAACGTAAACATGTCACATGTCTGCCTGCTGCTCATCGATCCCTTCGAGGGCATTACCGAGCAGGACAAGCGGATATGCAGTATCATGACCGAGCACGGCAGGGCGTTCGCCGTGGTGGTGAACAAGAGCGACCTCATCGAAACAGGCCGGCGGACAGAGCTCAGAGAGGCGATCCTCTATTCCCTGAAATTCTTTCCGGATGTAAAGGTCGTTTTTATCTCGGCCCTCACCGGGAAGAACGTGGGCCGGATGTATCCCCTGATCAACGAGCTCTTCACCAAGACCACCATTCAGGTGCCTACCGGGCAGCTCAACCGGATTCTTGCAGACATCTCCGGAACGTATGCTCCACCGGTCGTCAAGGGCAGGCAGGTGAAGTTCTTTTATGCCAATCAGGTGGGCATCGCACCTCCCGAGTTCCGGATCGTCACCAACTTTCCCGACTCCCTCCAGCAGAGCTACCATCGGTATCTCATCCGTTCTTTCAAGAAGGCGCTGTCTATCGAAGGGATCCCCATCAAGCTCAGATTCGTTCCCAAGTCGTGACACATGCGTCTGCGTGAAATCCGGCCTTCAGAGATTCTCCGCGTTAAGAGATGAATAGTGTTTCATCCCTTGTGTTTTCTGGAGAAGGGCGCCGAGGAGCACCCTTGATCGCAGCCGTCGATTTTCCCGTTGACAGAAGAAAGTTTATATGTTTCTATAAATAGAAACATACGCTATACGGATGCCGTAAAAGGAGGTTTTCCATGAGCATCAAGATACTGTTGAACGAGGATGAGATTCCCCGCCAGTGGTACAATCTCGCCGCCGATCTGCCCACCCCAATGCAGCCGCCGCTCGGTCCGGACGGGAATCCCATAAAGGCCGAAGACCTTGCTCCGATCTTCCCTATGAACCTCATCGAGCAGGAAGTGAGCCAGGAGCGCTGGATCGATATTCCTGAAGAAGTCCTTCAGATTCTCTACCGATGGCGGCCTTCGCCGCTTCGCAGGGCGGTGTATCTGGAGAAATACCTGGGGACCCCCGCCCGGATTTACTATAAGGACGAGGGAGTGTCTCCTCCCGGCAGCCACAAGCCTAACACTGCCGTCGCCCAGGCGTGGTACAATAAGCAGTTCGGCATCAAGAAGATCACCACGGAAACCGGGGCGGGACAGTGGGGCAGCGCCCTGGCCTTCGCGTGCTCTCTGCTGGGGCTGGAGTGCAAGGTGTACATGGTCAGGATTTCGTTCGACCAGAAGCCGTTTCGAAAGCTGATGATGAACGTGTGGGGCGCGAGATGCGTGGCGAGCCCCAGCAATGATACCCAGGCCGGAAGAGACATTCTGGCCAAGACGCCCGACACCCCGGGCAGCCTCGGGATCGCCATCAGCGAGGCCATTGAAGAGGCGGTGGCGGACACGAAGGGCGAGACCCGCTATGCGCTGGGCAGCGTTCTCAACCACGTGATGCTGCACCAGACCATCATCGGTCTGGAGGCAAAGAAGCAGCTCCAGAAGATCGGGGAGAAAAAGGTTGACGTAGTGATCGGCTGTGCCGGCGGGGGAAGCAACTTCGCAGGCATCGCCTTTCCCTTTGTCGCGGACAAGATCAACGGCGCACAGATAGAGATCTACCCGGTCGAGCCGTCCTCGTGCCCCACGCTGACACGGGCGCCCTTTACGTACGATCACGGGGACGTGGCCAAGATGACCCCGCTTCTTCCCATGTACACGCTTGGTCACGGTTTCGTCTCGCCTCCCATCCATGCAGGGGGGCTGAGATATCACGGCATGTCGCCGCTCGTGAGCCAGGCCGCTGTAGAGGGCCTCATCACCCCGAAGGCCTACGACCAGCTCCACTGCTACCAGAGTGCGCTCCTGTGGGCAAAGACCGAAGGATTCATTCCAGCCCCGGAGACATCGCACGCCATCGCCGCCGCCATCGATGAGGCGAAGAAGGCGAAGGAGGAGGGAAAGGAGAAGGTGATCCTGTTCAGCTGGAGCGGCCACGGCCTCATGGACCTTGTGGGCTATGCGAACTATATGGAAGGCAAGCTCATCGACTACCCTCTTCCCGAGCACGAGCTTCAGGAGTCGCTCAAATCGATAGAAGGACTGCCCAAGGCCCCAAAGGTAAAAACGGGAAGATGGTAATGCGGCAGCAGGCCGCTCCGTTCGGCTGATTCACCGCCGGGTTCCCGAGCATCGGGCACCCGGCGGTATATAATATCAGGCTATTACAGCTCATGGGTATGTCCTTGGGGTAAATTTCTTTTTCATCGAGCATTTCCACCAGACCGGGAGGGCCTGAGTTGATAGACCTCAGATCCCTTTCCGTGTGAATTGTCGATGCGCGGCCTAGGAGAAGGGAAACATCCTTCATGGATGTCATGCCGGACCCCATGATCTCTTACGCGAACGCTCTCCTGGACGAATGATAACCGAACGGCCTGCCGTTCGCCTTCTTACCGAGCCTTGGCAGCCTGTCCTCCCTGCGGGAATAAGGCTTTCCGTTGTGGGCGCACAGAAGGTTGCCCCGATTCTTGTAACGACCCTCGAGTAAAAAGGTCTTTGGCGGATTGTACAATGGCCTCGCAATCCAATTGTACAAAAGCCAGGGCATCCACATCGGCAACATTGAAGGCTTTGACAAACTCTCGAACATTTCTCTCGGTCTCGTTGTCTCTCCATGATCGCAACTGTCGATGCTCACCGGCCCCAATGGCCGCAGATGTCTCCAATGCAAGCGAATCCGATCGGGTTTGAAGTAAAATTGGTGCGGCAGAAACGCCACGGGATATTATTCATCGTTGAACATAATAGCTAACAATGATATGAAATATCTTACGAGTCACAGCCAGAAAAACATCTACGAGAGACAGGAGAGCTCATCATGAAAACAGCAAAAGATTACAATGCGCTAATAAGTGACTGGGAGTACTGCTACTGCGTCAATTGCAACACGATACGATATGGCGCTGAGTTGACAGCGACAGACCAGGGAGTGAAATGCTCCGTATGCGGAAGCTATGATCTGGAAGTTCCCGCCTGGGTCAACTGCCCGCAGGAGATGAAAAATGTAGCGGTCAAGTGCCCGCGCGGCGGCAGTGGAATCATAAAAGGCAAGAGAGGCGAAAACGAGTGCGTCTATTATTGCTCCTTCCGCCATGCGTGAGAGGAAGGGCGCCGCGCTGTCGCCATCCTCGCTCCGATCGGCCCCATCATCCTGATCCTTAAGAGGATGCAGCGGCTGCTTTCAGAGGCGCGAAGAAAAAACAGCCACAACATGCCTGTCAGCCGAAGCCGGAACCAATGGCTGACAGGCATGGGTTAGTTCCACGAGCCAGGGCACGTCCGAGATATCGAGTGAAGAAATGTCGTGAACGCACGAGGCCGCATCGGGAAGAACGGAATGCCGGCACCCAGCGCTCCGGCAATGAAATATTGCCACGCCTTGAGAGAAAACGCCTCGTAATCACCCGCGCTCCGCGTATCGTACTGCAAGTTCGATTGCCGCAACAAGAATCACGAAATGTCAGACGAACCATCTGCATCGTATTTCGTGACGGCACGCGCAGGCGACAGTGTTCTTGCAAAAAGCGTTTATTTGGGCCAAAATGCCTCCACGATGCATATGAAGGTTTATAACCCTTGGAGATTACGTGGATGAGCCAATCAGCGGACGATGAAAAAACCACCCGGTGCCCGATGCTCGGCCATCTGGTTCCCTTTTCGTACTGCAGGCAGTGCGGCGACTCTCTTCCCTGCAGGAAGATCATGGACTGCTGGTCCGGACGAATCGACGTTCAAGGCTTTCTGGACAGTACATATACGAAGGAAGAGATATCCCGTATCGTCTCGCCACCCAAGGCCAAGCTGCTCCAGATCGTGGAGCTGGCCCGGGCGGCCAGGAGCAGAAACTATCAGTAGATATCGGCCATCACGGCCAGATGATCGTAGATGCTCCCGGATGCGAGGCCCAGGATGTTCAGACTCGCCTGGAGGTTCGCGGTATCCACCTTCTCGAGCTCGAGCCCTGGCATGAATCGGTTCGTAAGGACATCGGCCACATAGGTCAGGTTCACGATCTCCCGGTTGTTCTCTGCGATTTCCGGAGAATGGTGGTAGATCATGATGTCCTTGAGCACGTCCGGAAGATCCCAATTCTTCGCCAGCATGAGCCCTGCCTGGCAGTGATCGATGCCAATAATCTCCTGCTCGACCTTGCAGGAGTTTTCCTTGTGATCGATGATCATCCGGTAGAACAACGGCTGCACATCGGCTATGTACTGGTCCAGCACCACCTTTCCGATATCGTGGAGGAGGCCTGCGGTATAGGCGATCTCCGGATCAATTCTCCCCTGCTCATGCGCCAGCGCCCTGCACAGCCGCGCCGTGGCAAGCGCGTGGTGAAACATGCCTCCCCGGCACAGCGAGTAGCCTCCTTCCGATGCATGAAAAATGTTCTCGATCTGTGCGGTGATCACTATCTGGAGCAGCAGTTTGCTGCCGAGAAATACGATCGCCTGATCAATGGATGCGATCTGCCGCGGCAGGCCGATATATGAGGAATTGCACATTCTCAGGATCTTGGCGCTCAGGACCTGGTCTTTCTTGATCTCAGCCGCCACCGTGGCGATATCGATATCATCGTCTGCAAGCATCTGGCCGATGTTGAATGCGATCTGGGGGACCGGCAGGAGCCTTTCAATCGTCTTCGTGATGCTGTCCTTTCCCACATGCCTTTTCCGAACGCGTCTCGTGGCCTTCTCGAGCAGGATCGGCTCGATCCTGCACATCCCGGTTTCGAGCTGGAAAGTCAGGCAGAAGGGGTTCACCCCGCTCGCTTCCAGCATCTTGATGGAAACACCGTACTTCTTCAGACAGGACAACGTGATCTCAAGGGTCTTGTGGGCGAAGTTGAGGTTCAGATCATGGGGAGAGCAGTGGTCGACCAGCGCCCCTCCGGCAATAAAGGCCTCCATGCTCTGCGGGCTTGCTCCCTGCTCGATCATCCCCTCGATCAATGCCGGAACGCCGGTACGTGCGTAATACGAAAGGTGGTAATCCGGAACGGCGCTTACCGGCTCGGGGAGAAGGATGTGAAGCATTCCCCCTAGTTTGTTGCCGCGGTCATAGATGGCGAGCCCCACGCATGAGCTGAGGAAGGCTTTCAACAGGCCGCGCCTGCCGATGACCATCTCCCCGGTGGGAACGATCGTCGTCATGGAAGACTCCCTGCTCCTCTTGATCAGATCCTCAGGAGATCCGAGGACCACTGGTGGTCAGTTTATTCGTTCACGGTGAAGTGAAACGCCTTTGCCGCCCTTTCATCACATCAAGAACAATCACGACACAATAACCGTTTACCACACCGGTGATGACCGACACAAGTAGAAATATCGGGAGGATATGCGTAAGCGACATGTGCGCGACGAGGAGCACGGCAAGAGCGAGCTGTGCGGACATGTGGGCGGCGGCGCCTCCCACGCTCACTCCGATGGGAGAGAACAGTGTCTTGGGCATGGCCCACATGACGACAGCAGCCGCTACCCCACCGCTGAGGGAGAACGCGAATACCGGAGAGAAGATACTGCCTGCCAGCGCCGAGCCGATGACGACCCTGCTGATCACGACAAAGAGCGCCCACAGGCCCCCGAATGTGTACAGGGTGCACAGGGTGAGGATGTTTGCCAGTCCGAACCTTAAAAAAGGCGCGGGGCGGGGAATAAAGGACTCTATCCAGTGGAGGGCCACTGCCATGGCGATGAAGAGCGCAAGGGTCGCTATGCGGATATTTCTGTCCATGATCCTCTCTCAAGGTGTCTCTTTTTAGCCTTACCACGGGACAGCCGGTATTTCCACTCTGTTCCCGGACATCCGCACCTGTCACGGCCAGGAGTAGAATCCGCCCTGGTTTTCTCCCTTGCGGCGATAGACGATCACGGTTGGCTTTTCAACATTGGCCAGTGACTCGATCTTTTTCAGCGCGTCCTCGTAATAGCCCACCTCGTCTATGAGGTGGAGGGCTCTGCCCCTTGTCGAGGTGACGACTCTGCCGTCCTGAAAGACCGCGACATCCTGCTCTGTCACCGGCCGCGACTCCCTGACCGCCTTCATGAAGTTCGAGTGAAACTCCATTACTATGCCGCTGAGGAGCTCATACTCTTCGTCCGACATGTCCCGCAGCGGCGTGCCCGCGTCTTTCAGGTTTCCCGAGGTGATGGTCTGGTTGTTGATGCCCAGCTTTTCCATCAAACCTTCGAGGCTGATGGACGGCAGCAGCACACCGACGTTGCCCACCACGGAAGAGGGGAGGGCGACTATGTAGTCGGCGGACAAGGCGGCCATGTATGCCCCCGAGGTGCCCTGATCCACGATACATCCGACCACGGGTATGTTCTGAGATGTCTTGTATTCCCGAATTTTTCTGAATACGAGATCCGAGGCGGTATACGCCCCTCCGGGGGAATCGATCTTGAGGATCACGCCCCTGATGTCTCGGTCTTTTTTTGCCTTTTCGATCACATTGTCGAGTCTCTCCACAGTGCCCTGCCGGTGAATGAACGTGTCTCTGCTGCCGGTGGTTCTGATCAGGCCGAGGATCTCCACTACCAGGATTTTTTCCTTCGACCCTTCCCGGATCACCCGTTCCTCCAGCGGGGGGATCTGCGTGAGGCTGGACAGGTCAACGGAAACAAAGGCGCAGCCGCTGCAGGCAAAAAGCAGGGCAGTGGCGGAAAGTAATCGTATCATCATGGCTTCCTCCTCTCTTCATAAGGATACATATAATCTAGAGAATACGAGAAAAACTTTCCACGTCCATCCCGATCGGAGCATTCTGTCGGAGGTTGGAAGATCGGGCCGTGCTTTGGGCCGCGCGGCTCGTCTCCTCATTCCGCCCTGCAGGGGGCCGGACCAGGGGGTTCGTGTTCCTCTTGCTCAGGCTGCGGAAGGCTGGGCCCCGATCTCTCCACCGACCGTGATCTCGGGGATCAGCAGAGTGGGCTGGGCATCAGCCACTCCCACCCCCTGGCCGTCCTTGCCGCATGTGCCGATTCCGAACCCCAGATCATTGCCCACATATTCGATCGACTTGAGGATCTTCGGGCCGTTGCCTATCAGTGTGGCCCCCCGGATGGGTTCGCCGATCCTGCCGTTCTCGATGAGATACCCTTCAGAGATATTGAATACGAAGTCGCCGTTGACCGTGTTGACCTGCCCGCCGCCCATTTTTTTCACGAAGACGCCTTTCCCCGCCTTGGCGATGATGTCTTCGGGGGAGAGAATGCCGGGCTGGATCATGGTGTTGCTCATCCGGGGGATGGGCCTGTTCCGGTAGGACTCACGTCTGCCGTTGCCGCTCAACGGCAGCCCGAATTTCATGGAGGTGATGAAATCGGTCAGATAGGTCTTGAGAATGCCGTTTTCCACGAGCACGGTCCGTGTGGAGGGGTTCCCCTCGTCGTCGTAGCCCATGCTTCCCCGGAGGCCTCTGATGGTCCCGTCGTCGATGACCGTGATCGCGTCGGATGCGACCCGGTTGCCGATCTGTCCTGAATACACGGACAGTCCTTCACCCGCTAGATCCGCTTCCAATCCGTGTCCGATGGCCTCGTGAACCATAGTGCCTCCCGACTCGCTCGAGAGCACGACCGGCATGGTGCCCGCCGGGGCCCGTCTGGCGTGCAGGGTCTGTACGGCCCGGGAAAGGGCGCGCTCCGCAATGAGCTCGGGAGGGACCTCGTCCAGGAGCTCGAACCCTCGGGCTCCGCCCACAGGCTCGTACCCGGTCTCCATGAGAGAGCCCTTTGCTACGACGCCCTGGACCACGAACACGATGGAGTCACGCCGGTCTTCCACGATGAAGCCTCTTGAGTTGGCCACGAGCACCTGCCGCACGCCATCGCCGTACATAACCCTCACCTGCACCACGGAGGGATCGAATCCCCAAGCCCTTTCCCCGGCCCGGTTCACCATCTCGATCTTTTTCTCCGAACCCACCCCCGTGGGATCGATCGAGGAAAGAACCATATCCCGTACAGGCCTTTTCTCCAGAGCGATGGTGGAATCGAAGGCGCCTTTTTTCACCGCTGCGGCGACCGTGTCGGCAAGCTCATCGAGGGTCGACAAGTCGTTGGTATGGGCATAGGCGCTCTTGTCGCCGATGACCACGCGCAGGCCGACGCCGTTCTCAGTAGTGCTGACGTATCGCTCGATCCTTCTGGCCTCTGATACGATCGAAGTGCCCTGCTTGCGCTCGATATAGATCTCGGAGAAGTCTCCGCCGTTTTTCAGGGCCTTGTTGAGCAGCTTCTCGAAATGAATGTCTTTTATCGCTGTTTCCATGATTTCACCTCTCGGGCCATATCCCGTTTTACATCCCGCTCCTTGATCACCTCTTTTTTCCGGTACTCCCTCCTGCCTTTTGCGAGGCCGAGCTCCACCTTGATGAGATTTCCCTTCAGGTAGACGCTCAAAGGCACCAGGGTCAGCCCCTTCTCTTTTATCTTGCCCGAAAGTCGGATGATCTCCCTCTTGTGCAGAAGAAGCTTCCGTTTGCGCTCGGGATCGACATTGAATATGGACGCCTGTACGTACGGGGCGATATGAAAATTGGTGATGTATGCCTGAGAGTCGATGATCTGCGCATAGCTGTCTTTGATGTTCCCGCCCCCGCTCCTGAGCGACTTGACTTCGGGCCCGCCCAGCGCGATCCCCGCTTCGATGGTTTCCAGGATGTCGTACGAGCTGCGGGCTTTTTTATTCAGGCAGAGGACGCGCTTTGCCTCACTCTTCATGAATGACCTCGATGATTCGCGGGGCCTCGATCCTTTTCCCCAGATGCCTGACCGCAACAAGGCTCGCAGCGAATGCCAGGACGGCCCACAGCGCCTGATACAGAACGGGCGCGTCAATGAACTGGGTGAGGCACAGGGAGGCGATGATGGCAAATAAGGGAACCAGAAAGGCATAGGTCGACGCTTTCAGCAGGGACGATCCCTCCATGGCGATGATCACGGTGTCGCCTATGCTGACAGGCTCGGGCGGCCTGGAAAGCCGCAAGTCCATACGCTTCTTGGTGAAGCTGTGGCAGACCCCTGTCGCCTGACAGCCTTGACAGGCCGCTTTCCTGTCCACGATGACGTGGACTTCGGTGTCGAGGATATCTTCAATGGTGCCGCAGACAGTATTTGTCATGGTCAAATCAGTGCATCTCGAAGATTTCGGGAGATTTTCCGACAATCTCCTCTTCCATGAAATCGTAAATCTCCTGTGCCGTCTTCATATGGAAGATGTGATCGACAATCCGGTTGCACTGGTCGAGATCGACCTTCCGGGCCATCTCTTTCACGTGGGAGATGGCGAATGCATTGGTGGACAGGATATCAATGCCCATGCCGAGCAGTATGGGTGTGTAGATCTCCCGTCCGGCCATCTCACCGCACATGGAAACCGGGATTCCGGTGTTGTGGGCCGCGTCGACGGTGAACTTGATGAGCCTCAGAACAGCCGGATGGAGAGGTTCGTAGAGATAGTTCACGTATTCGTTGCCCCTGTCGATCGCCAGGGCATACTGGATGAGGTCGTTGGTCCCGATGCTGAAGAAGTCCACCTCGGTGGCAAGGATATCCGCAATGGCCGCAGCGGAGGGCACTTCAACCATGATGCCCACCGGAATATTCTCGTCGAAGGGGATCCCTTCCCTGATCAGGTCCTCCTTTGTCTCTTCCAGGATTTCTTTTGCCTTCATGAGCTCTTCCATGCCGGAGATCATGGGGAACATGATAGAGGTGTTGCCGTAGTGGCTTGCCCTGAGGATACCCCTGAGCTGGGTCTTGAAAATGTCGACTTCCTTGAGGCAAAGCCGGATGGCCCTCAGGCCCATGACCGGGTTCATTTCGTTTCTGAGCTGGCCGAGTGACGAGTAGAACTTGTCGCCGCCCAGGTCGAGCGTTCTGATCACGGTATTGTAGGGCGACACCGCCTCAACGACGGCCTTGTATGCCTGATAGTGATCTTCCTCGCTCGGAACGTGGTTGCGGTTGAGATAGAGGAACTCGGTGCGGTAGAGCCCGATGCCTTCGGCCCCATGGTCGAGCACGGTTCTCACCTCGTCCTTGAATTCGAGGTTGCCTTTGACCTTGACATACTTCCCGTCTCTGGTGACAGCCGGCGACTTGGCCTTTTCCTTGAGCTTGAGCTCTAAAGAGAGGAACGAGCGGGCCCGGTGCTCGTATTCGAGGATCTGATTTTCCGAAGGGTTGACGATGACCACCCCGGATATGCCGTCGAGAATCACCCTGTCTCCCGGGCTGATGAGCGTGGACGCATTTTCCAGCCCGACCACGGCGGGCATCTCCAGGGAGTGGGCGATGATCGAGGTGTGGGATGTCATGCCGCCCACGTCGGTGGCGAAACCCAGAACCTTCTCCTTGTTCAGCATCGCCGTGTCGGCGGGGGAGAGGTCGTGGGCCACGATGACGCTGTCCTCCAGGAGATGGAATTTCTTCGTCTTCTTTCCGATGAGGTTTCTCAGGAGCCGCTCTCCCACAAAGGTCGTATCAGCGACCCGGCTCTTGATATACTCATCCCCGATGGATTCGAAATTCCTCTCGATTTCGTGCAAAGCGATCTTGAGCGCCCATTCGGCGTTGATGTGTTCCGTCGCGATGAGCTCTTTGACCCTCCCGGTGAGGGACGGGTCGGTGAGCATCATCAGATGGGTCTCCAGGATGAAGGAGTGCTCTTTGCCCACGTTGTGGTCTTCCAGCTCCCGGATCGCCTCTCTGATCTGTTTTTCCGATGCCCGGACCGCATCGTTAAAGCGCTTGATTTCGTCCGCCATGAGGGAAGCGGTGATGCGGATCTTGGGGTAACGCTCTATCCTTCTGGTGTCGAGAACCACGGCCTTGCCGATGGCTATGCCAGCCGATGCCGCCACACCGTGGAGTATGTGGACCTGGCGCTGTTTCATCAGGTCTCTCCGAATCCCTGTTTCACGAGTCTTGCGAGGGCTTCCACCGCCTGGACTTCGTCCTCACCGGCAGCCCTGATAATGATATGGCTGCCTTTTACGGCAGCAAGCGTGAGCAGTTCCATAATGCTCTTTCCGTTGACCTCCATATGATCTTTGATTACGCTGATAGTGGAAATGAACTCGGAAGCCTTCCGGGAAAAAGCAGCGGCGGCCCGAGCGTGCAATCCCAATTTGTTCTGGATGGTTACTCTCCGTTCCTTCATTGTATAATAGTCCATACCAAACTGAGAGTAAATACTCCATAGAATATCCAGAACACCCCGAGCCTGAGTCTGAATGCCGCTAAGGCGCCTATGAAGATCAGCAGACTCATCCCGAGATTCACGTCAGCGGCCTTCCACAGTGACAGGGCCGCGAGAGCCATGCCTGCCAGCAGGGGAATCGAGTATGACATGCGTTTCGTCCTCTTGATGGAGAGGAGACCGCCCAACTCCAGCGCTCCGCCCGGCCCGTTGCGGTATCCCCGGTTGAACCCCCATGCCATGATCCAGAAATGTACGCCGTTATAAAGCAGAAGCACCGGGACGATCCCCCAGGGGTGATCCGCCATGACAGTCAGGAGAAGGAGAAGGGCGACGATCGGCTTGAGTGACGCCCAGAAAAAGGTGTCACCCAGGGCGGCCAGGGACCCTGAAATCGTAGGCTTCAGCTTTTCGATAGTCTCGCCGTCGCCCTGTTCCTCGAGCTTCAGGAAAACACCGGCAATGGCGGGTGCCATGTAGGGGTGGGTGTTGAAGAAGTTCAGATACTTTGCAGCCGGTCCGTCGACATCAGCACTGTGCACTTTCTTCAGGCCCGGCAGCATGGCGTAGACAAAGCCGATGTTCTGCATGCCCTTGAAGTTCCACGCACCCTGGATGAAGAGGGAACGCCACAGAATTTTTGCTGATGTTCCTTTCGATAGCCCCACAGTGGGAAATCAGTAGCATAGAAAAATCCGAAAAGGCAATAGGCACCAGATATCAGGCACAAGAAGCATCTATCGCGATTTTTTCACCCCTGTCCTTCTGCAGAAGTCGAACAGCCTGCACCGTGAGCAGAACGGGCTTATGGGGACGCAGACAAACTGTCCGTAGGGCACGAGATAGTCGTTGATGACGGTCCAGTATTGTACCGGGAGCTTCTCCCGCAGCCGCATCTCGGTTTCATCCGGGGTTTTCGTTTTCACATATCCCCACCGGTTGGTGATCCTGTGAACATGGGTGTCGACACAGATGCCGAGTCCTCCGAATGCAAGGATGATCACGAGGTTTGCAGTTTTTCTCCCCACGCCCGGAAGCGACAGCAGTCTGTCCATATCGTCAGGAACCCGGCCGCCGTAGGTGTCGATGAGGATTCGGGACACATCCCGGATGTTCCTGGCCTTGGTCTTGTAGAAGCCAACCGGGAATATGGCTTTCTCGATCCGGTCGAGGGGAGTGCGGACCATCTGCTCGGGAGTGGGTGCCAGGGCGAAGAGCCTCCCCGACGCCTCTTCCGTGACCGCGTCCTTGGTCCTCAGGCTCAGCATGGTCGAGACGAGCACCTGAAAGGCGTCCGACGTCCTGGCCACCTTGCTGACGATGGGTTCGCGCAGCGGTTTCACATCAGCTTTCAGGATACTGAACACGGTGTCGATCGTCGAGTTGTCCATGATTTCTTCCTACACGATGAGCGCGAGGAACGGAAGAGAATCGATGCGCGTCTTTTTCAATCTTGCTTCGACAGATACGGATTCCGGCGGCCTGTTTGAGCTAGAAGCCGAACTTGAGCCCGATCACGTATCTCCGGTCATCCATCTGCCCTGCATACGTCCCTACTTCTTCGGCATAGGTGAGCAGGTCGAGTTGGACATACTTTGCGTCGATCTCGAGGCCGAGCGTGAGATATCCCTGATAAAAGCCCGCCCGCACGGTGAAGAGGTTTCCGAAATCGTACTCTGCCCCTATACGGAGTCTTTTGCCGGGATCGTCGTCGTCATCGATCATGCCCGCCACATCGACATAATCCAGGGCAAAGACCCAGGAGTCGACATAGACTGCGAATCCGATGTCGATGTGCTCCTCGAGGTCGCGAGCGTCTCCCATATCCGACCCGATGAGATTGTTTGCGCTCAGGCCGACCTGAAAATCGACGTTCTTCTGGCCAATGGTTACATCTCTGAACCGGTAGATGACCCCCACATCGAGCAGCGTTCCGGATCCGTCCTGGACATCGTCGTCCACCATATCGTCAAAATTGTCACTGGTGATGTCGGGGACGGTGTATTCCTCGTTGATACTCTTGCGGACGACATATTTCAGGCTTGCGCCGATTGAGAGGTCGTCATCGAGAAGGGAATGGGCATATCCTATCGCCGCACCCGCATCCCCCGTGCTGTCGATGATGAGGCTGGGATACTGGAAATTTCTGGCAATGAAGTTTGTCTTGGCGGAGCTGAAAATCCCGAAGGCGAAGTGAGGCCTGATGTAATAGGGGAAGACGGCTGCAGCGGCGTGGGAATAATCGCCGATATACTCCCTCAGGAATTCCGCCACCTCCTGCTCGTTATCGGTATCCACGTCGAGGGCGTCGGTGTAGGCGTCATAGGCTCCCTGTCCGAGCTCCGCCTCGACGGACAGGAGAATGAGCCTTCTCTGCTCGATAAAGGACAGGCCGGCAGGATTGTAGAAGAGAGCGTTCTGATCGTTCGACACCGCCACGAACGCCCCTCCCATGCCCAACGGCCGGATACCCTTGTAAATAGAGGAATATTCGACAGCATGCAGCGCGGATGAAAAAAGGATGAAAGCGAGCACGGGAAAGCAAAACAGAAGTTTCTTCATCGTATCCCCCAGTCCATTCTCTTCGGTCATCTACTCGGCTGAGAAACTGTTGACGAGATCATAGACACCGGAAGTGGTCATGATGGAGACAATGGTGTTCTCGTCGATTCCGGTAGTCGGCATCATAAGTGCAAATGCGAGGAAGTCCTCCAACGTGTCCCTCACGTCGTTCTGCTCCGGCGCGGCCCTGTCGAATGCCCGGATGGCGTTGAGGACATTGATCAGGTCTTCCTGATAAGGGTTCAGAGATTGCGGATCATACGGCCCGAAATCACTCTCATCTACGCTGCTCCATCTGTACAGTATTCCCGAGGAGTAATTGATGTAATACTGATAGGCCGTTTTGTTAATGGGCACCGGTATCATTCCAGGATCCCAGTTCTCGGGATCCTGGGTCAGGGTGTAGTTCATGGCATCGGCAACCCGGTTGCCGGTGAATAAGATGAAGTGGGCCGCGGATGCCACTCCGAGCTGGATCTCGTCATCGTCGGAATGGCGGTTCGCTCTGATCAGGATGTCCAGAATATACTGGGCCGACTCGAGGTTTTCGATAAGCTCGCCCGCACAGTATCCGTCGATGAACAGCGCGTCCTTGTACAGGTCGTAATTCCTGTCATATTCATCGACAAAGACAAGCACGGTTCTGCTCTCTGCGTCGCACTTGCTCGTATCGTCATCCTCGAGCTCTGGCGCGGGATAGAGGTCCAATATTTCCGCGACCATGTCGAAATTCTCTCGCTCTTCCAGCCCGGCAAAAAAGATGAGATTTACGAAATCGACCCCGGCCTTTCCCATGTACGCGGAGCTCAGAAGCCTCGATACCCGCGGGTCGGGGCTTGTGGTGGTGTAGATTTCCGTCAGCAGGTTGATGGCTGACGTATAATCCAGATCATCGAGGGCAATGGCCGCTTCTTCGATAACGGCTTTGCGGCCCGAATCATCGGATATGCCCTCAAACGCACTGTCATTGCTGCACCCGGACAGCAAAAGGAGCAGCGCCAGTATCGTGGTGAATGCTTTCATTCCAAGCCTCCTGCGGAAGAGAACGCCTTAATATTCACGGATTCCCCGGATAGCCATAAAAAGATTGTGCAAATTACACGCCATTATAACCGGTTCTTTTCTTATGTCAAAAGGATTTCCTGGGAGGGCGGTATGTCTTCCGGGAAAGGAGCATATCTTTGGCGCCGATGCCATTGCCCGATTTTCCTTCAAGGCAATGATTCCTGAGAGGATCTCCGGAGGGGATAACGTGTCGGTCGGTGCTCAAAAAAACCATACCGCCTCGTTCCGGCAGGCAGGTGAGGGCCGGCGGGTGCTTCAGGCCATGTGCCTCATTCGGTAACGGAAAATCTTTTCGGATAATGGGCAAAAATTTACACACGAACCGGCTCTTTCCACAGAGGAAATGTGTCGCGCCTGCCATAAAGACATTCCTGAAGCGCATGCCAAAGAAGCTTACCGCCGGTTATCGAGCGGTTGGAAAGTGTACACCCTGTCGGCATGGAAAACCGAAGATGCAGGAATATAAATTGCATTTGTGTAATTAAAAAGAAAACTTACGAAGTAATGATGAATCATTATTGGATAAGGGCATGGGCTGCATGAATTTATCAGGGCATTTCGGATTCTTCTGCGGTATAATGATGTGAGAAACACGTGAGATCCGGCCTGTGGACGATGCAGGAGATGCGGTGATGAAGATACGTTCTATCTGGACCTTGCCGGCAGTGGGCTGTATGATGCTTTTCATGGCGTCCTGTTCCGGGAGCAGCCATACCGATGAAGTGATCGCCGAAGAATCGATATACGACCCCGGCGCTCCCGTCTCGGCCGTGGGCTTTGGCGAGGCCTGCGGCATCCGGCTCTTTCTCCAGGATGAGAGCGGCGGCCTTTCTCCCCTGAACGATGGCGACTATGTGGAACCCGGAAGCAGGAGGTTCGCGGTGGAAACTGCGTGCGACCCCTTGTCGATCGACCGGGTGCTTGTTTCTGACGGAGCGGCCTACCAGGAGGAGGCCTTGCCCCAGGACGGCAGGTACACCTGCGAGTTCGCCGTGAGCGCAGACGATCTCTACCAGGTCGTGCTCATCCAGGCCGTGCATCCGAGCGGGAGGGCGAGCAAGGAAAAGATCGTTCTTCGGACAGCCCCGCCCCTGCCTGCAGGTTCGTATGCGAAAAACGCCGTGGGAATACTCGTCGCCCAAGAGCTGCTCGATCTGCAGAAGCAGGATCTCGCGGCGCTTCTCGATGAGAAGATACAGGAGCTTTTCTCCTCCATCCGCCAAAACGGCCCTTCGTTCATAACCGATCTCCGTTATGGCGACAGCGATCCCTCTACCGTGGATGTCGTGGTCCACTCCATCGATGCGGTCCGTTTCGATGCTGAGCCGTCGGCGGTCCTTCGTGTTAGATTCACCATCCGGGACGTGACCCTCGCCGCCCTGCCCATGTTCGGCCAGGACTTCCTCTCGACCTCGGCAAACGATCTCCTGGTGGATGCGTATCTCGCCGTCGATGACTCGGGGGAGGGGGGAGAGGTCCGCCTGGTGCTCGATCTCCTGGATTCAGTGAGTGCCGCTTTTTCCCAGCCGTTTTTCCTCAGGAGCTCGATCGAGCACATGATCGCATCCGAGCTCAGGAAGATCGAGCTGCCCCCGCTCTCATTCGACTCGGCGGGCGGCGGATATGATCCTGCGGAATTCCTGCCCGGGCAGGTTGAGGTATTCGGCTCTGTCGTGAATGTCCATGAACTCATCGAAGGGTTCGAGCTCGATCCCGGCAGGCGTTTCTTTGCAGACGTCTACAGCATTCCCGGGGCGACCACGCATGAGATGCTCGCGCTGGGTCTCGGGCTCTGCTCACAGACGTCCGAGGACGTCTCCTGGAGTTTCCCGGATGAGGTTCCGCCCTCTGAAAGTTTGGATATGGAAAAAGTGGTCTGCGGGCTTTTCGAGGATGCCGTCAACGAGGTGTTCGAAGGTATCAGGCAGGAATACGTTGGCGTGGTGACGAGCCTTGCCTACGGGGACGGTGACCCGGCAACCGACGATGTTATCATCGACTCCTTCATCCTCGGCAATACGGACGATCCGGGTGTGAGGACCGCTTCCGTCCGGTTCACCGTGAAGCAGGTCGATCTGGAGGCGGCAACCCTGTTCGGGGTTCCGATCATCTCCACCCGGGACAACGACCTTGCCGTCGATGCCGTGTTTTTTATAGAGCAGAGGGATGATGATACGGGAAGATGGATGGTCCTCTCTCCCGATTCACGGACGGACCCGGTCGTATCGTTTGGAACGTGGTTTCTCGGAAGAGAGCTCGTGGAGGAACTGGTCAGGCAGGATCTGAAGGAGATGGCATCCCGCCCGTACGGCATCGACGAGCTGCTTGCAGGGTTCGGGCTCGGGCTCGATCCGGGCTCGGTGTTCACCTCGGAGCCGTACGCCCTGTTCCCCGACGTTTCTCCCTTCTTCCAGGACCCCGGATGTATTTTGGCACTGCCGGACACCTTCTCTGTGAGCCTCGCCGTATCCCAGAACGCGATCAACAGGCTTCTTGAGGATATCGCAGGGGCTCAAGCCGAGCGGGACGTCTACGAGCTGATCAAGAAGCTTCTGGGAGAGGACTTCCCGGGCTTCCGGAGAGAGCCTTCCGCGGGAGAGCAGACGGTCATGCGGCTGAGCGTGCCGCCCGCTGTCGATGTCAGAGACTCCCGGATTCGGCTTTCCATTCCGGATATCGTCTTCCAGTACCGGACATCGGGAGGGCCGCAGTGGGAGGCGTCCGTGGATGTATGCCTGACCGTCACACCCGCAGCGTATTGGAACCGGCTCGACATCGACCTTTCCTGCGTTTCCGGGAAGAACCGGTTCCACGTGATGAGAGACAACCCCGGCAATCTCGGCATCTTCGACCATTCCTCCCTGGCCGAAGATGTTCTGGGCGGTCTGCCCAGATTGCTCGGAGGCTCTCCGGGCTCCGCTTTCCTGTCGCTCGGGCTCGACAGCTGGGAGCCCTCGCTTGTCTTCGAGGACAGGGACGAGCCGGTGCTCATATCGGCAGGAGGCGGCTACCTATTTGTCGATATGGCGGTGGGCGGCATCGATATCCTGCAATGAAAATACGCTCCCTGCGATGAAAAGACGAGGATAACCGGGAAATCTCCTGTTTCCGTGGGGTAGGGTTCTATAAGGGCGTCCAGTCGGGTTTTTTCGGAATGATAAAGGGATAAACAGAGGTTGCGAATAATACAGGATTTATAAGAGTAATGATGATTCATTATTATTGATTGGGCTGTGATCTCGGGAACATAAGCCTGATACGCCGTGGCGGGAGAGGTTTCATCGCTGCCGGTGGCGGCTGCATGGGCACGGTAGGTACCGGGATGAATCCGGCTTGAACAAAGAGGGGGTATATGAAAAAAATCGTTCGCTTCAGTGTAAATCGCCCTTGGCGGGTGATCGGTGCCGTGCTCTGCATCACAGTGTTTTTCCTTTTCCAGATTCCCCGGGTGAAGATCGATCCCCGGGTGGAGATCGTCCTGAAACAGAACAACCCGGTGGAAGAGGTGTATAACCGCAACAGACAGGAGTTCGAATCGTATGCGGACGTGCTCATCGGGATGCTCCATGACGACGTCTATAACCCCGGCTCGCTGGAAAAGATCCGCAGGATCACCGAAGAGGTGGAAAACATCCCGGGGGTGAAGAAGGTCACCAGCATCCTCAACGTGAAGAACATTGCGGGCGGCGAGGAAGGACTCAACGTCTCCCCTATGGTCGAAGAAGGAGAGCTGCCCAGATCAGGAGAAGAACTGAAGGAGCTGCGGGAAAAGGCGCGGTCCTGGAGCGTGTACGAGGGTGTTTACATCACTGAGGACGGCAGCGGCACGTCCCTATCCGTGGTGCTCGATAACACGGTGGAGACCGATGACATCGTACCCATCTATTACACCCTGCTCGACATCGTGAAGAAATACGAAGGACCGGAAGAGTTCTTCATCTCCGGGCCCACGGTGGTGGAGGCGCTTCAGGGACACTACATGATCAAGGACCTGAAGCTCCTGGTGCCCCTGGTCAATATCGTCCTGCTGGGGTTCCTATTTCTGTTCTTCCGGAACTTCAGGGGCACGGTGCTTCCCCTTGTCTCTGTAGGCATAGCATCCATCTGGACCATCGGCCTGATGCCCATGTTCGACATCCCGTTGACCATGGTCACGAGCGTGCTTCCCGTGGCCCTGATCGCCGTGGGCTCTGCCTACGGCATCCATGTTCTGGAAAACGTATTTTCAGACGCGGAAGAGGGGAAGGCGGGCCTGTCCGGCATCATCACCGCGGCCACCCGTGTGAGCCTGCCCGTGATCATGGCGGGGCTCACCACCATTGCATCGTTCATATCCCTGTGCACTTCCGCCATCGTCCCCTTAAAGCAGTTCGGCGCCCTGTCGAGCTTCGGGCTCCTCGCCGCGCTCATGATATCGCTGACGTTTCTGCCTGCAGTGCTCGCAGTGGCAGACTCCCGGGGATGGAAATACCGGCCCCACCACCATTCGAGCAGGGACTGCATCGGGCCGGTGCTGGTATTCTTTTCCCGTATCAGCCTGAGAAGGAGCGGGCTCGTTCTGGGAATCAGTGCCGTCCTGCTCGTCCTTTCGGTGGGTGGCGGCCTTCAGGTCAAGAGCGACCTGAACCTCATCGAGGACTTCCGGAAGGGGAGCCCCATCCGCATCGCGGATGAGGTGCTGAATGAAAAATTCGGAGGAACGTCTCTGTTCAATGTGGTGCTGGACGGCATGGAGCCCGACGATATCAAGGACCCCGCCGTCCTGCGCGAGATGGACGCCCTTCAGAACAGGCTCATGGGCATGAACAATATCGGAAAGGCAGTGTCGGTGGTGGACTTCATCAAGCGGATGAATCAGGCCATGCACGACGGAGATCCGGCGTTCTATACCATTCCCGAATCAAAGGACCTCGTGGCCCAGTACCTGCTCCTTTTTTCATTCTCGGGCGGGAGCGGCGAGCTCGACAGCTTCGTGAACTTCGACTGCAAAAGCGGTCAGATCCTGCTGCAGATGAAATCCCAGAGCGGGTATCTGGCACAGGATGTGGTGAACCTGGTCAACGGCTATCGGAAGCAGGAGCTCAAGACCTCCCGCGTCGCGGATATATTCACCACCGGCCTGGCCATGCTTGCAAAGGAGTTCAACCGCCTGGTGGTGGAAAGCCAGGCCAGCAGCTTCGCTGTTTCCTTTATCCTGGTAATTTTCATCGTCTCCGCGATGTTCAGGTCCTTCAAGCTGGGGTGCTACAGCGTGGTGCCGCTCGTGGTTCCCATTTTCCTGAACTTCGGGATCATGGGTCTGACGGGCATCAAGCTCAATGCCGCGACAGCAGTGATCGCCAGCCTTGCTATCGGCATCGGCATTGACTACTCCATCCATTTTCTCAGCCGGTACCGTCACGAGATCACGATGCAGGGCAGCGTGGAAAAGGCCATCGAGAGATCGCTGCACACCTCCGGCAGAGCAATTCTGTACAACGCCCTTGCTGTTGCGGCGGGCTTTCTGGTTCTCGTGCCGTCGAACTTCGTCATCATCAGTCAGCTGGGCATACTCGTGGCCCTGGTCATGATCACCACATCACTTGCATCTCTCACCCTGCTGCCCGCCATACTCAAAGTATTTCCCCCCCGGCTGGCTCACAGAACGGCCGAGACGACAATGTCGGTGTTTCCCGCCCGGGTTTTTCCTCAAGGTGTTCATCCCGGAGAGGAAAATGTGGTAGGATATCAGGACAACACAACGGACATACCAACGAACAGGAGGATCGAACATGACATGTAGAAGCCTGGCAGGATTGTTTCTTGGGCTGATGGCGGCCGTCGCCGTGGTTCTGACGGCTCAGGCTCCGGCTGTGGGCGCGGAGATGAGCGCGTATGACATCGTGAAGAAGGCCGAAGACCTTCTCGACCAGGCCAAGGACAGCAAGACCGACATGATCATGACCCTCGTGAACGACAAGGGCCAGAAGCGCGAGAGGAAGCTCAGCGCATTTGTAAAGAAATACGGGGAGAACAGCTCGAAATCCATCCTGTTCTTCAACTCTCCGGCAGACGTCAAGGGCACGAGCTTTCTGGTGTGGACCGAAAACAAGGAAGACAAGCAGTGGCTCTACCTCCCGGCTCTGCAGCGGGTGCGGCAGATCAGCGCGAGCGGCAGGGGAGAGAGCTTCATGGGCACCGAGCTCACCTTCTTCGACATGGGCAGCCACGACATCGACGAATACACCTTCAAAACGATCAAGGAAGAGGATGTCGACGGCGAGATGTGCTACATGATCGAGGCCCTGCCCAGGAAGGTGGAGTTCTACAGCAAAATCGATCTCTGGATCCGCAAAGACAGCTTCATCCCCGCAAAGGCGGATTTCTACGACCCCAAGGGCCGGTACGAGAAACAGGGCAGGTTCTCTCAGGTCAAGAACATCCAGAACATCAACACCCCCACACGCATCGAGATGCACAATGTGCAGAACGGCAGGACGACCATTATCGAGCTGAGCGATGTGGTGTATGACTCCGGGCTGAAAGATGATATATTCACCGAGAGATACATGAAAAGGGGAAAATGAGATCGGAATGCCGGACCGCGAACACAGCAGAACCGTTCATTTCTGCAAGACTCGATTGCTTGGGCTCCCTCTCCCCTTGCAGGAGATGGATAGGGTGAGGTGGAAATAAAGTCACAGCTTCCACGCCTTCTCTCTGCCCCTCTGGGTACCCGCTTCAGCGGTTCGTGCGGAGGGGGCCCTGAGGGATTGCATGGTGGAGAATGCAACAGCCCCGAGTTTTGCGGAAGAAGGTAAGAGAACACACAAGAGCCGCGCACAAATGTCGAATACTCACGTCAGGCGCACCAGAGACCTCAGGAAGCGCTCCACCGACACAGAGCAGCCTCTCCGGCGGCACCTGCTGGCAAGACAGATGTCAGGCCAGAAATTCAGTCGCCGGCAGACAGCCGGCGACTATATTGTCGATTTTCTCTGCTGTGAGAAAAGGGTGATCATCGAGCTCGATGGAGGCCCGTACGGCATTCACCAGGAAAAGGACATTATGCGCGATTCATGGCTCAAAAAGCAGGGCCTTCGAGCTCTCCGGTTCAGGAACAACGAGGTTTTTTCCAATACTGACGGGGCACTGCAGACTGTCCTGGATGCATACTCAGGGGGGGACGGGGCTTGATCTTCAATTTCAACTCCGCTCACCCTGTCCCGTCTCTGCTCAAGAGGGAAGGGGCGTGCACCCATTGCGCCCAGCAGGGCTTCGCAGTGGGAGAGGGTCGGCGCTCCATTCCCCGGCATGCCGCTCAACTGCTGATGCTGCTGGCTGCAGCGTTCATCCCGGCCTTCTTTTCCCCGCTCTACGCCTATGAGTACGATGGCGAGAACCTGGACATCTCCCTGAGCGGCTATCTCGAGGCCGGCGCCGTCTACGTACTGGACGACGAGTCGCCGGACGAGGATCCCACCACCGAGCTTGGCCTCGAGCTCAAGGCGGACTTTTCGACCGTGTCCACGCTCAAGATTTTTCTCCAGGCGGTGAACGACGGGACAGTCATCGACCCCCAAAACGGCCTGCTGTTCAATGAATTCGACAAGGTCTATCAGGACAAGAACCCGTACGTCGATATCGACGAGGCCTATGTGGACCTGTACTCGTCCTTCGTGGATCTGCGCATCGGCATCCAGAAGTTCGCCTGGGGCAGACTCGACGAGATCAACCCCACCGACAACCTCAACCCCGAGGACTTCAGGCATGGCATCACGGCCGACGAGATCGACCGGAAGATCGGCGTGCCCGCTCTCCGGGCCAACACGTATTCGGATATCGTCAATGTGGAGCTGGCCTGGATACCCTGGTTTGTCCCCTATCGTCTGCCCACACCCGAGGAACGGTGGTTTCCGGGCGTGCTTCAGCCTCCTTCGTCTATCGACACCGGCACGTCGGCCGGCGCCATCCCGGTGGCCGCCCGATACAAGGATGTCGACGTCCCCGAGTTCAGCCTCGACGACTCCCAGGCAGGGATCCGACTGTCGAAATATGTCGGAGGCTGGGATCTCTCCGTAAGCTATTTCAGGGGCTACGATACCGTACCGCTCACCGATGTGGTCTCCGACCTTACCGTGGACCTTATCGACCCGCTGTCCCTCTCGTACGACCTTGCCCTAGACCTCACCTATCAACCGGCTCTCCATCGGATCCAAGTCTTCGGCTTCGACTTCGCCACCACGGTGAGCTCGTTCACTATCCGCGGCGAGTTCGCTTATTTCAAGGGCAGGCATTACAACCGCAAGCTCGAGTCCGTTCTCAGGCAGGAGATCACCCCGGCCCGCCAGCAGGCGATCATCGACGAGTTCATGCAGAACTATCTCGACTCCGGGGGGGCGGCGTCGCGGCAGACCTTCCGCATCGACCCGGAGGTGAACATCCAGATGGATTCCATGAAGTACGGGCTCGGCATCGACTATATCTACGGCGACACGAGCGTAAGCCTGCAGGTGATCCAGGAGCTCATACCGGACTACGACAGGGACAGGCCGGTCTACTTCAACAAGGAGGGCCTGGACACCTTCCTCACCCTTCAGCTCAAGCAGTTCTTCCTCCAGAACACCATGGAGCTCGACCTGCGCGCCGCGTACGGCATCGAGTTTCAGGAGTATCTCGTGAAGCCCTCGCTGAAGTACAATTTCACCAACACGCTGCAGGGATCTATCGGGGTCGTGGTCCTGGGCGGCAAATACGACGACTCGCTCCTGGGCCAGTTCGACGACAACGACCAGATCTATGCGTTGCTGAAGTGCTTTTTCTGAAGCCCCCTCAACATTTCATTCAGAGGACTCTGCTGCTTTTCCGCGGTGGTTTCTCTTCCTCCTCTCTACCCCAGGCAGCCGTCCGATCGTGCCAGAGAGATGAGACAGCAAGAAGGAGAGACAAAAGAGGTTTTTGATATCCCGCTGCTTGGCCTGAGGGGTGCATCATATGCGCAGGTGATCAGCTCGTAAGGGCCTTCTCTCCCCGACCCTCTCCCGCAATGGGAGAGGGAAGAGATTGCGCGTCAGCTCAAAGAGAGGAGATACGACCTCAGGTTCGCCTTTTCTTTCTTCAGCCCCAGCTTGTCTCTGATGTTGTTCCGGTGGAACTCAACGGCACGCTTGGAAATGTTGAGCAGCTCCGAGATCTCCTTGGTCGACTTGCCCTCGCGCACCAGGTTCGCCACCTGGATCTCGGTGGGGGTGAGATTCAGATATTGGGCGGAGAGCTTCTGGAGGAAGGGAGAGATGATGTCGCCCAGGCTCGATTCCAGGAGCTGCACGTAGGCGGCCTGCCTGTCGTCGAGCGAGCATGCCTTGAGCTTTTCCAGATAGGGCAGGGCCAGCTCCTTGATGTTGGACAGGACCTTTTCCTCGAGCTCCTTCTTGTCCTGCTCGCCGCGCTTGAGCAGCACCTTGAGCGCGGTGTTGGCCTCCTCGAGATTCAGCGACTTGAGCTGAAGCTCCTCTTCCTTGCGCATGAGCGTCTGCTCGGCCAGCTTGCGCTCCTCGATCTCCCGCTTCAGCCTGATGTTCGCCCGGACGAGCTCCTCGGTCCGCTCCTCGACCCGTTGCTCGAGGCTCTCGTAGGCCTTCTGCAGCTTCTGCTCGGTGAGCTTGCGCTCGGTGATGTCCACGAACGAGCACAGCAGGCAGATGGGATGGCCGTTCTCGTCCTTCACCATGCTCGCGGAGAGCTGCACCGCGATGGGCGTCCTGTTTTTCTTGACCGCGATGATCTCCCCGAACCAGGTGCCCTTTGCGAGCACGGTCTGGAGAATAGCGTCCGCGTCTTCCCGGGACTGGGCGAAGGTGAGCGCCGACTTTCCCAGTACCTCGGACGGATCCTTGCCGCCCCACATGCGGAGAAAGGCATCGTTGACATAGGTGATGTTGCCCTGAAGATCGCCGATGGCGATGCCGTTGATGGATGACGAGATGGCGAAGTCCTTGACCCTGAGCTCCTCTTCCATCTTCTTGCGCTCGGTGATGTCCACGAACGAGTCCATCACGCAGATGGGCTCGCCCCTGTCGTTGTACACCATGCTTGCCGAAAGATGGACCGTGATCGGCGAGCCGTCGCTCCGGAAGCCGGACACCTCCCCTGACCAGCTTCCCTTCTCCACCACGGCCTGGAATATCTCCAGGGCTTCTTCTTCCGACTGCGCCAGATCGAGAACCGACCTGCCCAGTACCTCGGAGGGGTCTTCAGCACCCCACATGGCCAGCGCCGCGTCGTTGACGTAAGTGATCTTCCCTTCCAGATCACAGAAACCGATGCCGTCGATGGACGAGGCGATGGCGTTTTCCCTGACCCTGAGCTCCTCTTCCATCTTCTTGCGCTCAGTGATGTCAACGAACGAGTCCATCATGCAGATGGGCTCGCCTTTGTCGTTTTTCACCAGGCTTGCCGAGAGCAGGACCGTAATCGGCGAGCCGTCCTTGCGGAAGCCGGACACCTCGCCGGTCCAGCTTCCCTTTTCCACGATGGCCTGGAAGATCTCCAGGGCCTCCTGCTCGGATTGCGCGAGGTCCAGCGCAGACCTTCCCAGCACATCGGAGAGATCGCTGTCTCCCCACATCTTCAGGGCCGCATCGTTCACATAGGTGATTCTGCCTTCCAGATCGGAAATTCCGATGCCGTTGATGGACGAGGCGATGGCGTATTCTTTTATCTGTAGATCCTCCTCCATCTTCTTGCGCTCAGTGATGTCAACGAACGAGTCCATCATGCAGATGGGCTCGCCTTTGTCGTTTTTCACCAGGCTTGCCGAGAGCAGGACCGTAATCGGCGAGCCGTCCTTGCGGAAGCCGGACACCTCGCCGGTCCACCCGCCTTTCTCCAGAACGGCCTGATAGATTTCTATGGCCTCTTCCTCCGACTGGGCTAGACTGAGCGCCGAGGTGCCGATGACCTCGGACGCATCCGGGGCCCCCCACATCTTCAGGGCCGCGTCGTTGACGTAGATAATGTTGCCCTCCAGGTCCGATATGCCGATGCCGTTGATGGACGACGCTAGGGCATTGTTCCTGATGCGCAGCTCCTCCTCCATCTTCTTGCGGTCAGTGATGTCCACGAACGAGCACATGATGCAGATGGGCTCGCCTTTGTCGTTTTTCACCAGGCTTGCCGAGATGAGCACGGTGAAAGGATCACCGACTTTCCTCTTTGCATTGACCTCTCCCTCCCACCTGCCGCTGGTGCGGATGGTGCCGATAATATCGAGGATCTCCTCCTGCGACTGGGCGAAAATCATCGCAGGTTTTCCCAGGACCTCATCGGGCTTTCCGGCACCCCACATCTTCAGGGCCGAATCGTTTGCATAGGTGATGACGCCGTCGAGGTCGGCGATGACGATGCCGTTGATGGACGAGGCCAGGGCGCTTTCCTTGACCCGCATCTCTTCTTCCATTTTCTTGCGGTCGGTGATGTCCACGAATGAGCACATCATGCACACGGGCTCGTTCGATTCATTGCGGACCAGGCTGGCCGAGAGCAGGACGGTGACCGGCGAGCCGTCTTTCCGCCTGCCGTTCACCTCTCCCGCCCAGTCGCCTCTGGCCAGCACGGTCTCCATGATATCAAGGGCTTCTCTCTCGGACTCGGCGAATACAGTCACGGGCTTGCCGATGATCTCGGCAGGGTTTGTCCCGCCCCACATCTTGACGGCGGCCCGGTTTACATAGGTGATCACCCCTTCCAGATTTCCGATGGCGATTCCGTTGATGGAAGAGGCGATGGCGAACTCCTTGATCCGCAGATCATCCTGAATCCGCTTGAGCTCGTCGATCCGGTCCTTCAGGGGTTGCACGCTCTCGCTCATACGCTGTGACGGCATGGCATATCCTCCCGACAACATCACCACAGATGTGATTGAAATAACATCATTATCATATTTATCGTTCAATGATCAAATAGAGATACGCAATGATCGAATAGAAATACGGAAACGCCTCGCGCAGGGGACCGAAGGGAAAGGATCAGAAAGGAACCACGATGCCGATGGAGAAGGACGATATGATCTCCTGCTCGAACACCCCTACCTTTATGGGATCTTCATTGGTGAACTGGGACAAATCGTCACCCTGGTACCAGTCAGGGGGTTCTCTGGTGTAGGAGACTTCGAGCACGGGCTCGAAATTGTCCAGGTCGTACATGGCGGTGCTCGCCTCCGCCACGAACCTTATCCCGTTCTTGAACGGCACCTCGATCCCTGCAAAGACCTGCAGGAGCTGCCCGAAGACGGTCTCCGAGTCGTCGAGTCTGATGCGGTATTCAGCGCTCTGAAAAGACTGTTCCTTGATCGCTTTGCTCTCCACCTCGCGTCTCGCCATGCAGAAGCCCAGGCCTCCGCCCACATACGGGTTGATCTTTTTCTTGTCTCCTCCGTGGTGCTCGTAGACGAGGTTGAAGGAAAGGGGGACGATGTAGAGCGTGGTGTCGAGATCGACCCTGCGGAGCAGCTCCGCGCTCGTGATAACGGCCTCTCCTTCGCCGTGATAGCTGCTTCCCAGATTCTCGTCCGGGATATCCTCCGGAGATATGCTGTCGCCGTTGAAGCCCGGCCAATGCTCCTCCGCCTCCATGACAATCGTTTCCCTGTTGCTTCCCGTATCCCACTCGCCGGTGAGCATGATCACCTCCAGAGAGGTGAGAAAGGACAATTTCTCCTTGAGCTTCTTTTTCGCGCCCACAGAGAACGACACCCCATAATCCAGGAAATCCCGGAAGTCGCTGTCATAGACAGCGAATGCCCCGCCCGATTTGATGGAATAGGAAAGCAGCGATTCCTGGACAGGGTGCGTTTTCCTGGGCGCCTGGATGAGGATCTGCTCATCCTGCGTGAGTGCGGCGGTCACGCAGGATGGATGCTGTGCCTTCGCGGCCGGTGCCCCGGCAATGTGCGGGGGGGCTTCAAGACACTGCACGGAAAACGGAAACGCCAGGACAAATAAAAATGATAAGACAATGCAGCCTGAACGGACCATTCCCGATACCCCTCGCTCTGTTTTCGTATGCGCCGCTTCTGCGGGCTTCACTCTCATCTCCCGGTTTCCGTCGCCGGGACAATACACCAGTTGCTTTGGGCAGCCATGCAAGATTTGTTCCCCGGGCCCTGTCTGTTAAGAAGTGAATAACATACGGTATTTCGCCAAGAATTTCTGTGGGCCTTCCGGGAGAAAGAAAAAGATTTCTCCAAAAGGGGAAAACCCTTGCATAGGTGCGAGCAGGGCTCTCCTCTGATCATATATCTTGCAATGGCCGGGCAAAGGTGATTAGATAGAATGACCATAGATCCCGCACCCCCGATCGGCTGGTTTTTCTGTCATGCAATGGAGTGTCATGCCGGTTTCGTCTGCGATCATCTCACCGGCAGGGTCGGACAGCGGGAAGCTGTTGGAGGAGGAAGATCATATGAAGGGGCTCCGGAGACTTTTACTCATCGCGGCGTCTTTCATTCTGGCGTGTGCGTGCATCTCGTGCGAAAGCGGATCGAGCGGCGGCAGCTACGACCCCGCAGGGCCCTGGCAGCCGATCGGCGAGGTGGTGGGCTCCTGGGCGGGATATTTTTACAGAGGTGAAAACGGCCTGATCGACATCGACGACGGCTTCAGCGTCGATATTCTGGAACCTGATGATGACGACATTTTCGTCACAGCGATCATCACCAGGGAAAAGGAGGCAAGGTTCATCGGAGATGAAACGCAGTATGTATGTCTGGAAAACTCGTTCGGCGTGAACACTTCCCTGGATGTGAGGGCGATTTTCGCAGGGGTTTTCGATCAATATACGTACACCTCGGATACAAGCGGCATCGGGCCGTACGCAGCAGATGTTGTCCGCATTAATGTTGGAGGAGAAGCGATTTTCACCACCGACCACCTCTACGGCTACTATTACGAAGATGTGGATGATGCTGATGTGTATTACTGGGAGGTTCTCAACTACGCCGCAACCCCCGCATCGTCAGATATCAAAAAGATCGCCGGGCAGTGGCGGATCGACGATTCGTTCTATACCGGGAACACCCTGGTGCTCACCATAACGACCACTGGTGTGGATGAAGATCCCGGCAGAGGGATCATACAAGGCTCGGACGATCGCGGCAATCTCTTTGAGGGGGAGATCATCGAGATTCGTTATGACGATCTGCCGGATGTTGATCTCTACGATGTCTTTCTCACGCTCACTCCGCATGATTCCATTGATGGCGTACCATTCTTCGACCTGGAGGGGCTGGCGACTTTTATCTCGACTTATCACACTGAGGGGCTCGACCTCGACTCTTCCCTGGCCATCGGTGTCTCGGACGGAAGCCGCATGGTCACCGGCATGGCGGCACCGGTGGTGCCTGAAGAGTAGGGCAGGGAGGCAACACTTCCCGGACGGGGGGTGCTCTGCCATCGTACCGTACATGATGTCATGTAGGGATCCTGTCGGGCGATCTCCTTCGCATTGAATCAAGAGAATCACCTCATCCTCTTCCCTCATGCTCCGGGATGCCCGGTTCATATCCGCCTGACTGAATAAGTGCGCGCTGCCGGCCAGGAGCATTGTGCCGGCAGTCTTCATCCGCAGGCAAATAAAACTCCTCTTCCCCCTGTTGCGGGAGAGGAGCTGCGCTGCCTGCAGCGGAATCTTTCACACCATTTTCTCTCCTCTCCGCCGCCCCCGGAGAACCGCGGATATCCTGTGTTTCTGCCGGGAGATACACCCCCCAAGCGAATGAAAATGTTTTCATTAATCCATGGAAAAATGTTTCCCTTTTGCCCATAA
>ENA-UPXM01000693-UPXM01000693.1-activated-sludge-metagenome-genome-assembly--contig:-NODE-693-length-47460-cov-7.609619_pt1 | contig 47460 bp, 41 predicted proteins | sample MGYA00238178_ERZ772708 | MGnify/ENA primary metagenome ERZ772708 (study PRJEB29002, sample SAMN05720212) | activated sludge metagenome | isolation source: anaerobic digester from wastewater...
TACAGCACATACGGCAATTGAGCTTTATGCAGAAGCATTTGAGGCGGCCAATGCGCTCGATAAACTGGAAGGTTTTGCCAGTGTTTACGGCGCAGATTTTTATGGATTGCCACGCAATGAAGCGCAAATTACGTTAACCAAAGAAACTTGGACAGTGCCAGCCAATCTGCCCTTTGACCAAGACGTCATCGTGCCGTTACGCGCTGGGCAAGCCATGCAGTGGAGGTTAAAATAAAGATAAGCGTTGTGCAAAATAAGCACATCATCATATGGTTTTAAAACCATATTTTTAAGCACAACCTTTTTCGCTGCCCTGAGAGCCTTGTAAATAAAGGCTCTCAGGGCAGCTTTTTCTCTCGGGCAATGTTGGTCATATAGAAACACCAAAAATTGCTTGTGCCATTATGCATGACCCCGCCAAAAAATCACTCGAATGTCAGGTGCATGGAAAATGATATGTTGTGAATGTTTGTTTGCGTGCTAAAGTGGGGGTAGTGTACCAAGCGTTGACGCATCTATTGCGTACCCATTTGAACGTGTAAAGTGTTTTAGGATCAGTGTGTTAACTAGCTGTTTCTTATATTATGGAGGTGGATTAATGTTGTATTTTAAATCAGAAAAAATGGAATCAAACTTTGCAGGAGAAACCGTTATAAGTGTAAGCATGCAAAGAAATTTAGTTTTGGCGTTTTCACTGACATTCTTGAGTATGACCGCATTCGCAATTACGCCCGACCCTGCAGACCAAAGTGGCTATACGCGCGAGTTTAAGCTGCTCGATGTTGATGGTAACGGCAAACTCAGCGCGTCAGAAATACAAAAAGATACGCTATTTAACGGTGGCGGCTTTAGTAAAGCCGATAAAAACGGCAATAAAAGCTTGAGTGAAAATGAGTATGCGACGTATAAATCAGCCGTGCAGCAAAAAGAAACAAAACGCGTAGCAAAAGATAGTGCGATTACTTCAAAAATCAAATCAAAATACTTACTTGAAAAAAACTTTAAAAGTTTTGATGTCAGTGTAGAAACAAAGGAAGGCGTGGTTTTACTCAGTGGCTTTGTTGATAATGAAGCAACTAAAACCAGGGCCGGTCAAATCGCAGCCAGAGTGAAGGGTGTAAAAGCAGTCAAAAATGGAATAGTGGTTAAACCCTAACTGAATAGCTCTTATCAATTTTGAAACTGTTAAGTTTTAGACTAAAACTCCTGTGTGGCGAAGAGCGATTGGTAAGATGTTTAAATGATGTGCGTATTAAAATAAAACCCCACACGTATGTGGGGTTTTATTTTAAGTGAACTGCTAGTAGTAACTAGCTAACACTTAAGCTTGTGCTTTACGACGACGTGCTGAAAAGCCAATTAAACCAAGGCCAGCAAGCAGCATGGCGTAGGTTTCTGGCTCAGGCACGGCGGCTACAGTAATACCACCAGTGTATGTGCCACCTGTAAGGCTAGTAACTTTAGGGCCGTAATTAAAGTTGACGGTGTATTTACCTGCCGCTAAAGGTATAAAGCCTGAGTAGGAGTTTGGGTAGTAGTAACTGTAACTTCCGTCTGCTGCTGGGTTTAGAGTAGCATGATCAGGATTCTTTAAAATATAATTGCCCAAAGAGTCTTTAAGGTCAATTACTGGTACGCCAAGATTAGTGTCAAAAGCAAAACCCTCGGATAGGTTTTTTGCAAATACGACAAGGCTTGAAGGTGCTGTAAGTGTGAATTCAATAAAGTCTGAGTAATGGATTGCTAGAGGGTCACCATATATAAGTGCATCAGGGCCGCCTGAACGCGCGCCAAAACCAAAGTTTTGTTCATATGTGTTTCCCGCAGTAGCGGCTGGAATTGTGAATGTTGCTGCACTAGCATTTGTGCTTGATAAGCCTGCTGCAATAACAGCTGCTAATGCTAATTGTTTAATATTTTTTTTCATTTTTGATTTTTCCCTAAAGCTTGTTAATTTGACTACTTGGGCGTGACGCTTTGCAGACAATACAGATATTATCTAAGTCTCTTCGATAATATTTGTTCTCTAGAAATGTGGCAATTACCCGAACGGGCTATTGGGCGGGTGAATTTTGGTTGATTTCTCTGCCAAACAAGAAAAAGCCCACAATCACGTGGGCTTTTCAGACTTAGCTTCGCTAACAACAAATTTCTTAAACTAGTTTTTTTACATCTAGGCGTGTGTTTTACGACGGCGCGCTGAGAAGCCAATCAAACCAAGACCAGCAAGCATTAATGCGTAGGTTTCTGGTTCTGGAACGGCAGTCACTGAAACATTATCAAGCAGAGCGCCGACATTGTCGTTACTATTAGTGGTGAATCCAAAACTATAGGTATTGGTTACTGTTGGGGTATAAATCAAGCTAAATGTTTTGAACGGGTCAAGGTAACTTAAATTAAAAGTTTGGTTCACGCCGCCAAAATGCACGTTGACTGACTCTGTACCTTGGTCAGCCCGCTGATTTCCAGCCAGCCAAAATGATAGTGTATATTGGGTGCCTGCAATTAAATCCACAAAGTTTCTTAAAACACCCGAAGAACCCGTTGAGCCGTCTAAGTCAACATAACTGCCATTGCCTGGCAACAGGTCGAAGCTACCTCCTTGACCGATTAGGTCGACCGTATCATTGGCTGTTGGACCTACTACCCATCCATTTGCACCAGCTGGGTTCCAATTTAACTGATCAGCTGTAAAGCCATTAAAGTCTTCAGTAAACACGGCTGCTTGCGATAGCGTTGACCCTAAGCTAAGGAGTAATGCTATTGTAATTTTTGCGATTTTCATAATTGCCACCTATCTAGGAATGTAATATTGCCCTGTTAATTCTCAACACAATATGTTGATATAACACATGGTAGTGAGCAACTATATGTGGTGCAATAGCCCGTTTGGGTGAATTGGGTAAGAAAAATTTGTTTGTTTACTTAAGTTTACAATTTAGTTTGCATAATCTAGATTAGCTTGCTTGTGTGGCATCTTAATGCTTACTTTGGTTGTCGATTTTTTAGTTAAATTTTAATAACTTATAAAGTTGGCCTGCATGTTAAAATACACCTGAAGCTGGCTAGACAGTCGCCGCCTAGTGATAGGGGGAGGAAAGTCCGGGCTGCAAAGAGCAAGGTGACGGCTAACGGCCGTACATTGAAATGTTTACTGGCGAAAGCTGGCAAATTATAAGATGCGGAATAGGGCCACAGAGACGAGTAAATTGCGCTTCGGCGCGATGGATGTGAAACGCGGTAACCTCCATCTGCAGCAAGACCAAATAGGCTGGCATTGGCGTGGCTCGCGTCGCCAGCGGGTAGGTTGCTTGAGCGCATAAGCAATTATGCGCCTAGATGAATGACTGTCAGCCTTAGTAATAAGGCCTACAGAACCCGGCTTATCGGCCAGCTTCACTTTCACTCTTTACTTGCCACTTTGAGTTGCTTATCGCACCAATCTTGCTGCTTCAGCAGCTTTAGATTGGTGGTGATGCCAAGCATTGGTAATAATAGGGGAAGACCTTTACGGTCTTAGAGTTAAATTCAGAAAACCTATCAGAGATAAATGATTTAACATCAAACTTCATTCGCATCTCTTAAATCCCGTCAATTACAATTCAATTGCTTTCAACGCTATTCTAATAATCTACATTCACTTAATTTTGTATGTCCTTAATTTATAACGATATTATTTTTATGAGGAAAATGCGCTAAGTCATTGAGATATAAAGAGAAATTACACAAAAAGAGCTTGCATTGCTCTTTTTTTTTATCTATAGTTCAATTTAGTGGGAAAAAGTGGAGTTTTGTGGGAAATATCTAACTGATGCTAAGGGTGGTTAGGTATTTCTCACCTTTTATTAATAAGTTTGTAAGCAATAATTTAGGTTAATTCATCATTCATGTTTCGCGGTGCAACACATTTAAGTTTGGATGCTAAAGGCAGAATAGCTGTGCCTACCAAGCACAGGGAGGCGCTACAGCTTCAGTGTGCCGGTGATTTGGTGTTGACCGCGCATCCGCATCGCTGCCTGTTGTTGTATCCACAGCCAGCTTGGGAGCCCATTCAGGCCAAGATGATGGCTTTGTCATCATTCGACAAGCAGTCAAGTGCATTACAGCGTTTGTTGGTGGGCTTTGCCGAAGATGTTGCGCTGGATAATGCCGGCCGCATGCTGGTGTCGCCCGTGTTGCGTGATTTTGCAGGATTGGATAAAGAAGTGATGTTGGTCGGACAGGGTAGTCACTTTGAATTGTGGAATATGGAGGCGTGGCGTGCTCAGCTTGCACAGGTGTTGCAAGACGAGGGTTTTAATATGCCAGCTGAACTAGAGGGTTTCTCGCTGTGATCAAGGGCGTGCAAAACGCGCCCACCCAAGCATCATTGCCTCTAAAAAAAGCATCGGCAACACAAGCAAGTTCGCAGGTTGAAAATAAAGATAAAAGTCTACAAGCAACAAATTCCCATATTACTGTTTTATTAGAAGAGGCTGTCGAAGCGCTGGCTGTAAAGTCGGATGGTGTTTACGTGGATGGTACGTTTGGCCGCGGCGGGCACTCAAGAAAAATATTAGCGCAGTTGGGTGGTAATGGTCGATTAATTGCATTTGACCGTGATTTAAGTGCGGTTGAATCTGGGAAGGCTATTCATGATGTGCGTTTTACTATGGTGCATAGCCATTTTTCAGCGCTGCAGGCCAAATTGGCTGAGTTGGGCATTCGTAAAGTTGATGGCATTTTGCTGGATTTAGGAATTTCATCACCGCAAATTGATGAAGCGAGTCGTGGGTTTAGTTTTAGATTTGATGCGCCACTCGATATGCGTATGGATCAAAGTCGTGGACAAACAGTGGCGGAGTATCTTGCCACTGCAACAGAGCAACATTTAGGGGAGGTTATAAAAAATTATGGTGAAGAACGGTTTGCTAAGCAGATTGCAAGGACGATTGTTGCGCAGCGCAATGACGGGAACGCAATCACCACTACAGGGCAACTTGCCAAGATCGTGGCAGGGGCAGTCACGCGGTTTGAGCCAGGGCAGAACCCTGCCACGCGCACCTTTCAAGCTCTACGGATTTTCATCAATCAAGAGCTTGAGGAGTTATCGCTAACCATGCCTCAATGCTTGTCCTTATTGGCACCACAGGGACGCTTGGCTGTGATTAGCTTTCATTCACTAGAAGATCGTATGGTGAAGCAATTTATTCGCAATCAGGAAAATACCGACCATTTACCAGCGAATTTTCCGGTAAGAGCGGCTGACTTGCCACTTCCAAAACTCAAGAGCGTGGGTAAGGCAATCAAGCCTAGCTTGGCTGAAATTAAGGCTAACCCACGTTCACGCAGTGCGGTACTGCGTGTGGCAGAAAGAACGTTAGTAATATGACGCGCTTAAATATCATATTGTTTATTGCGCTGATTTTATCAGGGCTAGGGCTGGTAAATGCGCAGCATAAAGCGCGCAATCTTTATTTTGGGTTAGAGAAATTAAATCAGGCAGCCAAACAGTATGAGCAAGACTATGGACTGTTACAGTTAGAGCAAAGCACGTGGGCAATGCACTCCCGCATAGAGGAAATAGCCACACAAGAATTGCAGATGCAAGTACCGGATGCGAAGCGGGTGCAGGTGGTTATTTTGGATAAGCCTATTGCATCGGCAGTACCCAAGGAAGCCGCGGCAGCAAATCAGGCGCAATCGTTAAAGGCGGCGCCATAATGGCTTTGCGCACAGCTCCAATTATTGTGAAATTGCCGGCTTGGCGGCGCAGATTGTTATTGATAGCAGTCTTGCTGGGTTTTTTGGTGCTGTTGGGACGTGGCCTGTATTTACAAAGTTTTCATAAGAAATTTTTGCAAGAAAAAGGAGATGCGCGTTACAGCCGCACACTGGTATTGCCCGCGCATCGTGGAAAAATTACTGATAGACACGGTGAACTACTGGCGATTAGCTCGCCTGTAGAGTCTGTGTGGGCAAGCCCGCCTGATGTGGAGATTACGTCAGCACAAACACAACAGATTGCTATGCTACTCGGCATGAAATCAGCGGAGTTGAGTAAAAAGCTCGTGAATACGGAGCGCGGATTCGTTTATTTAAAGCGCAGGTTGCCCCCGGAGTTGGCGGCAAAAGTCATGAAAGTTGGTGTTCCGGGAATATATCTGCAACGAGAGTACAAACGTTATTATCCAGCGGGTGAGGTAACAGCTCACTTAGTCGGTTTTACAGGAGTTGATGACACTGGGCAGGAAGGATTTGAGTTGGCAATGAACGCCTCTTTATCCGGTAAACCCGGCAGTCGGCGTGTTATTAAAGACAGATCTGGGCATATCGTTGAGGATTTAGAGGCCGTAAATGTTCCGCAAGATGGACGCGATTTAGTGTTGTCTATTGATCGAAGAATTCAGTATCTAGTCCACCGTGAATTGGCAAAGGCGGTAGAGCTGCGTAAGGCAAAAGCGGGTGCGGCGGTTGTTCTGGACGCCAAAACCGGTGAGGTGTTGGCGATGGTCAACATCCCAACTTACAACCCTAATAACCCAGTCAATATCAAAGGTAAAACGCGTAATCGCGCAATTACAGACATGTTTGAACCAGGCTCTACAATGAAATCGATAGCGGTAGCTGCAGGACTGGAATCAGGACAGTATCAGCCCGATACAAAGATTCAAACGGCTCCAGGTTATATGAGTATTGGTCCTGCAACAATCCATGACGCCCACCCACACGGGATTTTGTCGGTAGCTGAGGTGATTCAAAAATCTTCTAACGTTGGTGCATCGAAAATTGCATTATCTCTGGATCGTTTGTATCTGTGGAACGTTTTCAATCAACTTGGCTTTGGCGTAAAAACGAATATTGGCTTTCCGGGTGAAGCGGCTGGTAAGGTGCGCGACTATAAGACATGGCGGCCTATTGAGCAGGCAACGATGTCATATGGTCACGGAATTAGTGTCACACTATTGCAGCTTGCAAGAGCATATACGGTGTTTGCCAATGATGGTGAGCTAAAGCCGGTATCGCTTATGAAACTTCAAGAATCTCCGGTGGGGGTGCAGGTTTTTAGCCCCAAAACAGCCAATCAGATGAAAGAAATGCTTGAGATGGTGGTTCAGCCGGGGGGTACGGCGCTGAAGGCGCAAGTGGTAGGTTATCGTGTGGCTGGAAAAACAGGCACGACGCATAAATTAGGCGACAAAGGATACGAAAAAGATAAATATGTAGGGTCATTCGTGGGGATTGCGCCAGCCTCTAACCCTCGTTTAATCATGGCGGTGATGATTGATGAGCCTAGTATTGAAAATAAGCAATATTATGGCGGCACAGTGGCAGCGCCTGTGTTTAGTACGGTGATGGCGGATGCGCTAAGAATGCTGGCAGTACCGCAAGACTCACCAAATACAAATATCGTCATTGAAGAAGACGTGACTGAAAATGTCGATGAAGTAAGTGAGAGTATATGAGCATTCTCACTCAATTAGATTTTCCACAGCAAAGCTACACATCAATCACGAGTGATAGCCGAAAAGTGCAAATGGGCTCGATATTTTTAGCCTACCCGGGTACGCAAAGCGATGGTAGAAAGTATATTCCTCAAGCCATTGAAGCGGGCGCGGCTGCAGTTGTATGGGAAAGCAAGACAGATGGCGCAGATTTTTCATGGAATTCTGATTGGCAAGTGAAGAACGTGGCTTGTGATGATTTAAAGCATCAAGCAGGAGAAATCGCTGCTGAATTCTATGAATTTCCTTCCAGAAAAGTGACGATGATTGGTGTGACTGGCACGAACGGTAAAACGTCAGTGAGTCAATGGATTGCGCAGTGCTTGACTGAGTTGGGTAAGACTACGGCGGTGATTGGCACTATTGGCAATGGCTTATTCATGCATCAAACAGCGGCAGCAAATACCACACCAGATGCGATTATGTTGCAAGCAATGTTAGCTGAATTTGTAGCAAATAATGCTGAGGTGGTGGTGATGGAGGTTTCATCACACGGCCTAGATCAAGGGCGTGTCAATGCCGTGGAGTTTGATTATGCGGTGTTTACCAATCTGAGTCGTGACCATTTGGATTATCACCATTCCATGGAAGCCTATGCCGAAGCTAAACAAAAGCTCTTTGAAGTGCACGGCCTGCAAGCATCTATTATCAATATTGATGATACCTTTGGAAGAGTAGTTGCTGAAAATCTTATGGCGCAAGGCAGGCGATGCGTGACGTATGGGTTTGAAAAAGCTGATCTCCATGCAACAAATCTAGTGTTACATAAAGATGGATTGCAGATGAAGGTCACAGCTGACGGAAAAGACTATTTACTAAGTGCGGCTGTTTTGGGGCGTTTTAATGCATATAACCTGCTCGCTGTATTGGCAACACTCTTGGAGCTTAAGGTAAATGTACGAGATGCAATAGCCGCTATGGCATCAATAAAGTCAGTACAAGGGCGTATGCAGCAAATCGGCGGGGGTGATTTACCTTTGGTGGTGATTGATTATGCGCACACGCCAGATGCGCTGGATAAAGTGTTGAGTACACTCAGAGAGCATACGAGCGCAAAATTGATTTGTGTTTTTGGTTGCGGCGGTAATCGAGACAAGGGCAAGCGCCCGCTTATGGGGTCGGTGGTCAGTCATCTAGCAGATGTGGTGTTGATTACCAATGACAATCCACGTAATGAAGACCCGGTAGCAATCATTCGTGAAATCACTGCGGATATGCAAGTTGAATATCAGGTTGAGATGGACCGAGCAATGGCCATAGAAAAGGCTATTGATGCCGCAGTACCTGGCGATATCGTGCTGATAGCCGGGAAAGGGCATGAAAACTATCAGGAAATTGCAGGTGTGAAGTATCCATTTGATGATATGGAGGTGGCACGGACGGCGTTATCTAAATATCAGGTTTCAAATATGGGGAAGTCGGCATGATGATGCTATCAGAAGCCGCTGCTGCTATTGGTGGGAGCCTGATTGGTGCAGATGTGCGCTTTGCAAGTGTAGGTACTGATAGCCGCGATATCGCACGTGGACAGCTGTTTGTGGCATTAAAAGGAGATCATTTTGATGGCCATGATTACCTAGAACAGGCGATGAATCAGGGTGCCTCCGCAGTTTTGGTTAGCGAGGATAAGGGGGTCACCCCAGCCATAGTGGTGAATGATACTTGCCAGGCGCTTGGCAAATTGGCAAGTTTTTGGCGAAAAAAATTTACGGCTCCATTCGTGGCAATTACTGGTAGTAACGGCAAGACCACCATCAAAGAAATGTTGGTTGCCGTATTGGCTAACCATGCTGGCGGTGCTGAAAAAATACATGCCACAGTTGGAAATTTGAATAACCACATTGGGCTGCCGCTTACTTTGTTAAAACTGCGTGCTCATCATCGATACTCAGTGCTAGAAATGGGAATGAGTCACTTGGGCGAAATCGCGTACTTGGCTGATATTGCAAAACCTGATGTGGCGGTGATTAGTAACGCTGGCACAGCACACATTGGTGAGGTTGGCTCTCGCAGCAATATTGCACAAGCCAAAGGCGAAATTTTTTCTGGTTTGACTGGTGACGGCGTGGCAGTCATCAATGCTGATGATGACTACGCTGATTATTGGAAATCGCTTAATACAAATAGAAAAATAGTCACATTTGGGCTCAATGCCAATGCAGACGTTTCTGCAACCTTTAAAGAAAAGTCTGGTGCTTGCCATGTTCAACTCACGACAAAAATGGGTCAAGCAGACTTTATGTTGAATGCGCTCGGTACACACAATGTTCGGAATGCACTTGCGGCCTGTGCTGCAACGGTCGCCTTGGGAATCTCAATAAAAGAGATTGCCGACGGGCTAAGTCAATTTCATGCAGTCAAAGGCAGGTTGCAACGTAAGTTAGGTGTGAATCATGCGCTTGTTATTGATGATACTTATAACGCCAACCCCGATTCAATGCGGGCGGCGATTGATGTTCTAGCAAAGTTATCAGGTAAGAAAATTTTAGTATTGGGGGATATGGGCGAGTTAGGAAGTGATGCCCCAAGAATGCATGCTGAAATAGGTGCCTATGCTAAGGCTGCCGATATTGAAGTGCTTTATTGCTTTGGTGAATTAAGCCAAGCGGCGGTAAATAGCTTTGGCGTAGGCGCAAGGCACTTTTCGCATATAGATACGCTTATTGATGCCTTGTTGCAAGAGATGAGGCAAGGCGATTCAGTGTTGGTAAAGGGTTCGCGTTTTATGAAAATGGAGCGCGTTGTGAATGCGATCGTAATTGATGCTGACAATAAAAATCAAATGAATGAAGAGGTACACTAAATGTTATTAGAACTGGCGCAATGGTTGGCAAAAGTACAGCATATTCGTGGATTTTCGGTATTTGATTACATTACGCTACGTGCAGTTTTGGCCACACTGACGTCATTGGCGATTTCGCTGATGGTAGGCCCCAGCATGATACGAAAGCTCACCGAATATAAAGTGGGCCAGGCCGTTCGGGACGACGGACCGCAAACGCATTTAATCAAATCTGGCACGCCTACCATGGGCGGAGCGCTGATTTTGGTTGCAATTGCAATTTCAACTCTGCTCTGGGGTGATTTAAGTAACCGCTTTATCTGGGTGGTGCTGTTTACCACGCTGGGATTTGGTGCGGTAGGTTGGGTTGACGACTATCGTAAGGTGGTCTACAAAAACCCTAAAGGGCTCTCAGCAAAAGCAAAGTATTTCTGGCAAAGCCTCATCGGTGTTGCGGTTGCGGTATTTCTATATAAAACGGCAAAAACACCAGTGGAAACCACTTTGATTGTGCCATTTTTTAAACATTGGGTGATACCACTCAGCGCAATCAGTTTTATGGTGCTGACTTACTTAGTGGTGGTGGGTAGCAGTAATGCGGTGAATTTAACAGATGGTTTGGATGGTTTAGCCATTATGCCCACCGTCATGGTGTCTAGTGCGTTGGGGATATTTGCCTATTTGGCGGGTCATTTATATTTCTCAAAGTATCTAGGAATACCTTATGTGGCAGGCTCTGGCGAGTTATTGGTGTTCTGTGCTGCCATGGCAGGTGCCGGCCTAGGTTTTCTATGGTTTAACGCCTACCCCGCAGAAGTATTTATGGGCGATGTCGGGGCGTTGGCGCTAGGCGCTGCGCTTGGTGTGATTGCTGTTATCGTCCGCCAAGAAATCGTCCTGTTTATTATGGGCGGCGTATTTGTCATGGAAACCTTTTCGGTAGCGGCACAAGTACTCTATTTTAAATATACCAAGAAGAAATTTGGTGAAGGAAGACGCATATTCTTAATGGCACCACTTCATCATCACTATGAGCAAAAAGGGTGGAAAGAAACGCAAGTGGTAGTGCGGTTTTGGATTATCAGCATGGTGCTGGTGTTAATTGGGTTGGCTAGCTTAAAAATTAGATAAATATGATTGAACTAAAGGACAAAAATGTGTTGGTGGTAGGCCTGGGTGATACCGGTCTCTCGGCCTTGCGCTGGCTAGCGCGCCAGGACGCACGTTTGTCTGTGGCTGATTCACGGGAGAGTCCGCCAAATTTAGAAATGGTGAAAACAGAGTTTCCTGCGTTACAGGTGTTTACCGGTGACTTTACGGCCGCAATTTTGAGTGGCATTGATTTAATTGTATTGAGTCCAGGAGTGTCACTTAGCGAGCCTGAAATTCAAGCGGCGATTGCGCGCGGAGTAAGCGTAGTTGGTGACGTAGAACTTTTTGCACAGTATCGAAATAAAAACGCTAAGGTCATTGCAATTACAGGCGCCAATGGCAAGACAACCGTGACGACTTTGGTGGGTGAGATTTGCAGGGCAGCTGGGTTAAAAACAATCGTCGCCGGCAATATCGGATTGCCGGTATTAGATGCCTTAATGATGGAAGTACCTGATGTTTATGTATTGGAATTATCTAGTTTTCAGCTTGAGACCACCGATACGCTATACCTAGATGCAGCCACGATGCTCAATTTATCTGAGGATCACATGGATAGATATGAAAGCCTGTCTGATTACGCGATTGCCAAGGCACGTATTTTTTACCATGCGAAATTGCAAGTGCTTAACCGTGATGATGCTTGGAGCATGCTCATGGCACGGCCAAAGTTAGTGCAGGTGACATTTGGGTTAAATGAGCCGGATGAAGGCGAATATGGGTTACGACAAATCAATGGTGAAACTTGGCTTAGTTTTGGTGATAAGGAGCTCATTAATATTCGTGACCTTAAGCTATCTGGCTTGCACAACGCGGCTAATGCGCTCGCTGCCGTAGCATTGTGTCGAGGCATTGGTATTGATTTTCCGCCAATTATTCAAACCCTTTATAACTTTAAAGGGTTGCCACATCGTGTTGAGTGGATCGCGAACATCGATGATGTAGATTATTACGACGACTCAAAAGGTACGAATGTTGGCGCAACTTGCGCTGCGTTGAGCGGACTACCACAAAAAGTGGTGTTGATTGCAGGTGGTGATGGAAAAGGCCAAGATTTTAGCCCCTTAAAAGAAGCGGTGAATAACAATGCACGTGCTGTCGTGCTAATTGGCCGCGATGCAGCGTTAATTGAAGAAGTTTTGAATGAAACAAACATACCGCTGTATCGAGTGAGCAGTTTGCCTGAAGCAGTCAATGTTTCGAGAAAGCTCGCGCAATCTGGTGATGCGGTACTTCTCTCACCCGCTTGTGCTAGTTTTGATATGTTTAAAAATTATATCCATCGTGCTGAAGTATTTGTAAATGCAGTACATGATCTTGCTGTGAAACAGGAGGTATTGTCATGATTACTGCAATGCTGAATCGTGACCGTTTGAACGCGCCCAGCTACGATCAAACATTGCTGTGGGTTGTATTGTGCTTGCTTGGAATAAGTTTGGTGATGGTGTATTCGGCATCCATCGCCATTGCAGAGGCAGATAAAGGGGTTGGACATAACAGCAGTTATTATCTTGTGCATCAGGCAGCTTTTATTTTTGTGGCTATGATTGCAGCTTTTATGGCTTTTAATGTACCCATCGCTTGGTGGCAAAAAATGGCGCCTTATTTATTCTTAATTGGGTTGGCGTTACTTGTGTTGGTGTTGATTCCTGGGATTGGCATTAAGGCGGGAGGAAGTCGTCGCTGGTTAAGGTTGTTTGTCATCAATCCACAGCCGTCAGAATTTATGAAACTCTTCGCAGCTATGTACGTAGCAGACTATACCGTGCGCAAAGCAGCTGTCATGGATAGCTTTACAAAAGGATTCATGCCAATGTTAATCGTGATGCTGCTGGTGGGCGGTTTGCTATTACGTGAACCAGATTTTGGTGCATTTGCCGTTATTGCGGCAATTTCAATATCCATCTTGTGGTTGGGTGGCATTAATGGGCGGATATTTGCGGGCCTCTTAGTATTACTCGTTGTTGGGTTTATTTTTCTGATTTGGAGTTCGCCCTACCGCTTGGAACGCGTCATTGGATTTATGGATCCTTGGGCCGATCCCTATGGAAAAGGATATCAACTATCTCATGCGCTCATTGCATTTGGACGCGGCGAGTGGTTTGGTGTGGGGTTGGGTGCAAGCGTAGAAAAGCTACTCTATTTACCGGAGGCGCATACAGACTTTTTGTTGGCAGTGATTGCTGAAGAAATTGGCTTTATAGGCGTGCTGGCTGTAATTGGCATGTTTGTTTGGATAGTGGTACGTGCATTTGGTATTGCCAAAGAGGCCATTGAAAACGAACGCTATTTTGCAGCGCTTTTATCGCAGGGTATAGGTGTTTGGATTGGCGTGCAGGCAGTTATCAATATTGGTGTCAACATGGGCTTGTTGCCAACTAAGGGCCTGACACTGCCACTTTTATCGTTTGGTGGCAGTAGCATGCTAGCGAATTGTATTGCGATGGCGATTATGCTCAGAATTGATTATGAGAACCGTCGGTTGCAAAAAGGACTGCCAGCATGAGTAAAACCATCATGATTATGGCCGGTGGCACTGGCGGCCATGTGTACCCTGCGATGGCGGTGGCCGATTATTTAACGTCGCTGGGCTGGAAAATTGTATGGCTTTGCACAGAAGGTGGCATGGAAAACCGTTTAATCGCCAATAAAAATTATGATAAAGCAACAATTGCTATGCAAGGCGTGCGTGGTAAAGGCTTGCTGGGCTGGATGAAATTGCCAATCACATTGCTGCGTGCGTTTAGCCAAAGTGTTAAGGCACTTCAGCAACACCAGCCAAATGTTGTATTAGGGATGGGCGGGTTCGCAGCCTTTCCTGGCGGGCTAATGGCAAAGTTATTAGGCAAGCCATTGGTCATCCATGAGCAAAACTCAGTGGCGGGCTTAACTAATAAAGTGTTGGCGAAATTCGCAACGCGTGTATTGGCGGCTTTTCCTGCGGCTTTTGGTAGCAAGGCGCAATTGGTAGGCAACCCAGTAAGGGCAGATATTTGCAATGTTCCTGCGCCTGAGGCACGTTTTGCTTCGCATACAGGTACATTGCGATTGTTGGTCGTAGGTGGCAGTTTAGGGGCGCAAGCATTGAATGAGGTGATTCCACAAGCGTTAGCAAAATTACCCGCCACGCAACGTCCGCAAGTCATTCACCAAGCTGGCGTTAAGCATATTGAGGCTTTAAAAAAGAATTATGAAAACGCAGGCGTTGTAGCGGAATCAAAAGCCTTTATTGATGACATGGCCAGCATGTACGCTTGGGCAGACTTTTTGATTTGTCGGTCAGGCGCGCTGACAGTGGCAGAGATTTCAGCGGTTGGTTTGGGTTCGCTCATGGTGCCATTCCCTTTTGCTGTGGATGATCACCAAACCACAAATGCCTTGTACTTAGTTGAAAGTGGCGCAGCGTTTTTAGTACAGCAAAAAACATTATCGGTAGAAACTTTGGCAGGAATCATCAGTGGTTTAAGTCGCGAGGAATGTTTGTCTATGGCAATAAAAGCACAACAGCTAGGCAAGCCAAACGCAACAGCCGATGTTGCAAAAGTATGTATGGAGGTAGCGCTTTAGCGTAAAAAACATGAAACATAAAGTCAAAAACATACATTTTGTGGGCATCGGCGGTTCTGGAATGAGCGGTATCGCCGAAGTGCTGCTGAATCTTGGGTTCAGTGTAAGCGGCTCAGATTTGGCTGTGAATACAACAACAAAGCGTTTGGTAGACTTTGGGGCAACGGTCTATCAGGGGCATGCGTCAGAGAACTTAGGGGATGCAGACGTGGTGGTTGTATCTTCTGCTGTAAATGAAGCAAACCCGGAGATTAAAGCGGCAAGGGCTAAGAATATCCCTGTCGTTCCGCGCGCTTTGATGCTGGCTGAACTGATGCGTTTTAGACAGGGCATTGCAGTTGCTGGCACACATGGCAAAACGACAACAACAAGTTTAATCGCCAGTATTCTAGCCGAGGCGGGCATGGACCCAACCTTTGTGATTGGCGGAAAACTGGAAGCCGCAAATGCCAACGCAAAACTAGGGACTGGTGAGTACATTGTCGCAGAAGCGGATGAGTCTGATGCCTCATTTTTACACTTAACACCAGTTTTGGCGGTAGTGACGAATATCGACCAAGACCATATGGATACCTACGAGCACAATTTTGATAAGCTCAAAAGTGCATTTGTAGAGTTTTTGCAGCAGCTTCCATTTTGGGGCATGGCAGTCGTTTGTGTGGATGACGCAAATATTCGTGAAATTTTGCCTAGGGTTACGAAGCCAGTGACGACTTACGGTTTTAGTGATGACGCCAAAGTGAGAGCATTCAATGTGCGTGCAGATGATGGAAAGATGCATTTTAGCGTTCAGCGTATCAATGGTGTTACGACTGAATTTGATGTGACGCTTAATTTACCCGGAAATCATTATGTACTCAATGCATTGGCAGCCATTGCAATTGCAAGCGAGCTCAATGTGCCAGATGAGGCCATCATCAAGGCGCTTAAAGAGTTTAAAGGGGTAGGTCGACGTTTCGAGCGCTATGGTGAAGTGCCCGTAAGCGCCTCGAGCGGAAAAGGAACTTTTACTTTAATCGATGATTACGGTCATCACCCTGTAGAGATGCAGGCGGTCATCACTGCTGCACGTGCGGCTTTCCCTAATCGTCGATTAGTGATGGCGTTTCAGCCGCATCGCTATACGCGCACAAGAGATTGTTTTGAGGACTTTGTACGCGTTTTATCTAGCGCAGATGTTGTCTTGCTAACTGAAGTATACGCGGCCGGAGAACTGCCCATTATTGCTGCTGATACGCGATCACTCATTCGTGCTATTCGGGTAGCAGGAAAAGTTGAACCTATCTTTGTTGAAACAACAGATGCACTACCCGAAGCTATTTTGACTGTTGCACAACCGAACGATGTTGTGATTGTGATGGGCGCTGGTTCAATCGGCCAGGTTGCGAGCAGAACCAGAGGAATGGCTTAAGTGAATGCTAAGCACCACATTTTGCAGGGGGACTTGGTGTTAACGCAAGGTAAGTTATTAATGAACGAGCCTATGGCACGTTATACGAGCTGGCGTGTTGGCGGCACTGCAGATAAAGCTTATGTTCCTACTGGGCTGGAGGATGTCGCAGCGTTTTTGCAAAGCCTGGATAAAAACGAACCCGTGCATTTTATTGGGCTTGGCTCCAATTTATTGATTAGGGATGGTGGCATACGCGGCACGGTAATTTTGATGCATAACGCATTGGTCGATATGGGGATGGTGGATAACAAGCTTTATGCAGAGGCTGGGGTAACTTGCTCTAAAGTCGCAAAATTTAGTGCAAAACAACATCGACATGGGGCGGAGTTTTTGGCGGGGATCCCCGGAACGGTGGGTGGCGCACTGGCAATGAATGCTGGGTGCTACGGTGCTGAAACATGGGATGTGGTGAACAAAGTGATGACGGTGGATAGGCAAGGTGTGATTCGTTCTCGCAATAAATCAGAATATCACGTGAGTTATCGCCATGTTGAGATGCCCGCAGAAGAATGGTTTCTAGCGGCATGGTTTGATTTGCCTGAGGGAGACATGAACGAGGCGGAGCAGAAAATTAAGGCACTGCTAGCAAAGCGTTTGGCGACGCAGCCGTTGAATCTGCCTAATGCAGGTTCAACCTTTAGAAATCCTGAAGGTGATTATGCAGCGCGTTTGATCGAAGCGAGTGGTTTAAAAGGGTATGTGATGGGAGGGGCGCAAGTTTCTGAAAAGCATGCCAATTTTATTGTGAATTTAGGAACAGCAACGGCATTGGATATTGAATTACTCATTAGGCACATGCAAGAGACAGTCATGAGTAAATTTGGGATAGCGTTACAACAAGAAGTGCGGGTGATTGGTGAATATGCGTAAAAATTTTGGAAAAGTAGCAGTGCTATTGGGCGGAAAGTCAGGAGAGCGTGAAGTCTCGCTCAAAAGTGGCACAGCAGTGCTGGCAGCACTGAAGGCCAAAGGTATTGATGCGCATGCGTTTGATCCACGTGATAAGCCACTGCATGATTTGGAACATTTTGACCGTGTGTTCATTTGCCTGCATGGTCGGTTTGGTGAAGATGGTTGCATGCAAGGTGCACTTGAAATGCTGCATATTCCTTACACCGGTAGCGGCGTGATGGCTTCGAGCATCGGCATGGATAAATGGCGGACCAAACTGCTATGGCGTGCGATGAATATTGTGACGCCGGACTTTGAACTGGTGACAGAGCACGCCGATTTTGATGCCATAGAGGCCAAACTGGGTTTACCTTTGTTTGTGAAGCCGGCCAATGAGGGGTCTAGCATTGGCATTAGCAAGGTGAAGTCCGCGGGTGGTCTGCAGGCCGCATATGAATTGGCCGCAAAGGCAGATCCATTAGTGATTGCTGAAAAGTTTGTGGACGGTGGTGAGTATACCGTAGGCATTATCGGTGATGCTGCAGGTGGCTATACGGCTTTGCCAGTGATTAGAATTGTGCCAAAAAATGAATTTTATGATTTTGAAGCGAAATATCTACGCAATGATACAGAGTATCTATGCCCATCAGGGCTCAGCGAGGAAAAAGAAAAACAAATTCAGCACGAAGCATTACAGGCATTTAAAACAATTGGTTGCAGGGGTTGGGGTCGCGTTGATTTTTTGATGGATGCTGCAGGGCGCCATTATTTTCTGGAGATTAATACGAGCCCGGGGATGACTGATCATAGTTTAGTGCCAATGGCTGCAAGAGCAGCTGGCATCAGCTTTGAGGATTTAGTCGTACGCATTTTGGAATTGGCCGATGTGGGATAAACCCAAATTATTGAATTGGATTGCCAACCTACTATTTGCATTGAGCATGGTGGCGATTCTTTACGCGGTGTTATATGCGGTGGTACATCTGCCGATATTTCCATTGCGTGAGGTGAAAATCGATGGGCAGTTGAACCATGTGAGTCGTGAGCAGGTGAAATTAATAGTGAGTAAGCATTTAAAAGGCAACTTTTTTACGCTGGATTTAATGAAGGCGCGTGGTGCGTTTGAAAAATTACCCTGGGCGCGTAACGTGAGCATTCGCCGCCGTTGGCCAGATAAATTAGAAGTGGTTGTTGAAGAGCATCAAGAATTAGCAAGGTGGGGTAGCACGGCGCTTGTCAATACGCATGGCGAATTGTTTTACGCAGCTACAAATAGTGAGCTACCTATATTTAACGGCCCTGCAGACAGTGTAATAGAGGTGGCATCACATTATGGGGAGTTTAGCAAAACGCTAAACGAAGCCAATTTAAAGATTGCTAGTTTGACACTTACTCCTAGACGCGCATGGGAAGTCACCACTTCAAGTGGCATGCTCATTGAGTTAGGTCGCGTAGAAATGCAGAACAGAATTGAAAAATTCGCCAATGTTTATGTCAGCACGATTGCTGGGCTGAATAAAAAGATTGTATATGCAGATTTACGTTACCCGAACGGGTTTGCAGTGCGTAGACCTGCAGCAGACTTAAAACAGATGGAAGAAAAAGTAAAAGAAGTTAACGCGATTAAAAAGAAACCAGTCGCGCAAGTGAAGCCAAAACCAACAGATGTAAGCCAACAGATATAAGCCGTGTTCAATCACGGAGGGAGTAAGAAATGAGCAGAATAAAAGAAGATAAAAATTTAATCGTAGGACTGGATATCGGTACCTCTAAAATTGTGGTGATTGTGGCTGAGCTGCTTCCTGAAGGCGCAGTCAAAGTCATCGGGTTGGGTCAGCATGTTTCGCGAGGCCTAAAAAAGGGCGTGGTAGTCAATATTGAATCTACCATGCAGTCAATTCAGCGCGCGCTGGAAGAGGCTGAATTGATGGCGGATTGCAAAATCAATAATGTATTTACCGGTATTGCCGGCAGCCACATCAAAAGTTTGAACTCGCATGGCATGGTCAAAATTAAAGATGCCGAAGTCTCGCAAATGGATGTAGATCGTGTGATAGAAACCGCACGGGCAATCGCCTTGCCTGCGGATCAGCAGATTTTGCACATTCTTACGCAAGAATTCATTATTGATGGGCAGGAAGACGTGCGCGAGCCCTTAGGCATGAGTGGCATGAAGTTAGAAGTGAAGGTGCATATTGTCACTGGTGCAGTTGCTGCGGCGCAAAATATCGTGAAGTGCATCAAGCGTTGCGGTATTGAGGTGACAGATTTGATTTTACAACCATTGGCTTCAAGCCTGGCGGTGTTGACTGAAGATGAAAAAGAGTTGGGTGTGTGCTTAGTGGATATTGGCGGCGGCACAACGGATATTGCCGTGTTCAAGCAAGGTGCGATTCGTCATACCGCCGTAGTCCCCATTGCGGGCGACCAAATGACAAATGATATTGCAGTGGCCTTTCGTACACCAACACAGTCTGCTGAAGACATCAAAATTAAGCATGGTTGCGCATTGCGTCAATTGGCTGATCCGCGTGAAGTGGTTGAAGTGCCTGGCGTTGATGGCCGTGATGCTCGCCAGTTATCTGTGCAGACGTTGGCAGAAGTGCTGGAGCCGCGCGTGGTTGAACTTTATGAACTGGTGCTGAGTGAATTGCGCCGTAGTGGTATGGAAGACATGATTGCCTCTGGCATTGTGATTACTGGCGGTTCGGCAATGATGCGCGGTATGGTGGAACTTGGCGAAGAGATTTTCCATATGCCAGTGCGTATGGGGCTGCCAAGATATGTGGGTGGACTTTCTGAGGTGGTGAGTAATCCGCGTTATGCAACTGGTGTAGGCCTCGTGTTAATGGGCAAGCAACAGTTAGAAAGACATTTAACCGGGCAGCTAGAATCCACATCCTTTGGGCGAATGTTGGAAAAAATGAAGAGTTGGTTTCAGGGTAATTTTTAGTAGTAAGTGTGTAGTAGTAACGAGCAGTAAAAGGCAGAAGTAAATGGGGAGAGCTGTATTTTTGTGCAGCTTGTTAATCAAAAAAGAGGAGAAGCAACATGTTTGAAATTATGGAAAAAAATTCACAAGAAGCCGTCATCAAAGTGATTGGTGTCGGTGGTTGTGGCGGTAATGCAGTCGCGCATATGATTGAAAAAAATGTCAGCGGCGTAGACTTTATTTGCGCCAATACTGACATGCAGGCGCTTAAAAAGAGCCAGGCAAAAACCATTTTACAAATGGGTATGTCCATGACTAAAGGCTTAGGCGCAGGTGCTAGACCAGAAGTAGGTCGGGAAGCGGCCATTGAAGACCGCAATGCGATTGCAGAGCTGATTGATGGTGCCGACATGCTATTTATTACTGCCGGTATGGGCGGTGGTACCGGTACAGGAGCGGCCCCGGTGATTGCGCAAGTGGCCAAAGAAATGGGTATTCTAACAGTAGCGGTTGTGACAAAGCCTTTCGCTTTTGAAGGCAAACGCACTAAAGTGGCAGTAGATGGCCTAGAAGAATTATCCAAGTATGTGGACTCACTTATTGTGATTCCAAATGAAAAGTTGATGGAAGTCTTGGGTGAAGATGTGCCATTTTTGGAAGCCTTTAGAGCAGCCAATGATGTATTGCATAATGCCGTTTCAGGCATTGCAGAAATCATTAATTGCCCAGGATTGGTGAACGTGGACTTTGCTGACGTGCGCACAGTGATGAGTGAAATGGGCATGGCGATGATGGGTTCAGCTGTTGCAACAGGTCCTGACCGTGCACGCATTGCAGCCGAGCAAGCCGTGGCTAGCCCATTATTGGAAGATGTTAACTTGGCGAATGCACGTGGCGTTTTGGTTAACATCACCACTTCAGCTTCTTTCAAAATGAAAGAGTACTACGATGTCATGAACACCATTAAAGCATTCACAGCTGAAGATGCAACGGTCATTGTGGGTAATGTGTTTGATGAAAGCATGGGTGATGGTTTACGTGTGACGATGGTTGCAACAGGATTATCTGGCGCTGCTCGCCGTCAACAAAAACCAGAGTTGCGTGTGATGACTCAAGAAGTCGTGCGTAATGGCACAACCAACCAGCCGATGTATATGGGTGCGGGTATGGCAACTGAGAGTGTGGCAATGGATGATGCACCGCAGGTGTTTGGCTCAAACAGCCGTCGTGCACAAGCAGAAGCCATGAAAATGGCAGGGGTTGAGGAATATGATATTCCAGCTTTTTTACGCAAACAAGCAGACTAATAACCGTTAAAGAGGCTTGAATTTATTGAATATTTCTTGCATGCGGCATCATGCTCGGCATCCGTTACACTGGAGTTGCTGGCTGGTTGTGCTATCATATGCTTGATTTGTAAGATAAATTTTAAACCTTCGACAAAAGCTTTTGTCTGAGCAAAGTGTTGAAAGACGAAAAGGGCAATAACACCTACATGTTAAAGCAACGTACATTAAAAAAAGCAATTAGCGCCACTGGCGTTGGCCTGCATAACGGCGAAAAGGTTACTCTTACCCTGCGCCCAGCTGCTGCCAATACGGGTATTGTTTTCAAACGGGTTGATCTGCCTCAACCCAATGAAATTGTGGCTACAGCATATGCCGTGCATGATACTCGGCTGTGCTCAGCGCTTGAGGCCAATGGCGCGCGCGTTGCAACGGTCGAACATCTGATGTCTGCGTTGGCAGGTCTAGGTATCGACAATGTCTATGTTGATGTGGATGCTGCTGAAATTCCGATTATGGACGGCAGTGCAGGCCCTTTTGTTTATTTGCTGCAAGAAGCCGGCATTGCGGAGCTACCTGCCGCTAAAAAATTCATTCGTATTAAAAAAACGGTTGAAGTAAAAGAGCAAGATAAATGGGCGCGTTTTGAGCCGTATCATGGCTTTAAAATTGACTTCACCATTGCGTTTAATCATCCTGTGTTTGAAAATTCTGGTTGTCAGGTCAAAATTGACTTTGCAACGGATTCTTATATTCAGAAAATTAGCCGTGCACGCACATTTGGCTTTATGCATGAGGTGGAATATTTGCGCTCGAATGGTTTAGCCCGCGGCGGAAGCCTTGATAATGCGGTCGTGTTAGATGAGTACCGTGTTATCAACACAGATGGGCTGCGCTACGACGATGAGTTCGCCAAACATAAAGTGCTGGATGCGATTGGTGATTTATATATGCTAGGCTACCCGATTTTAGGCGCTTTTTATGCCTACAAGTCTGGCCATGCGCTTAATAACCAGCTGATTCGCGCACTGATGCAAGATGAAACTGCTTGGGAATATGCAACTTTTGAAAATATTGAAGACGCGCCAAGCGAGCAACAAGCTAACGAGTTTGGAAAAATGCACCATCCTGTGTTTGCCTGATGCGCGTATCTTGCGCTGTAATAAACTGGTTACTTTAGATCAACAATAAGACCAACCTTTTTCGATGCTCTGAGAGCCTTATAAATAAAGGATTACAGGGCAGTATTTTTTTCTCGGATATTTTTTGTGCACATATTGAGCATATTTGACGATGCGCATTTTGTGTACACCACTGAAATTTTTTGTACAGATTTAAAGCACATCGCGCATTTTAAAGGGGCGAACCAATGAACAACATCCGCCTATTTATCGTGCTGGTCACGATCACATTTTCTAGTCAAACGTTTGCATTATCGGATGAAGCATTATTTCAGCGCGCCCGCACGTCTTACGCAGCCAAAAATGAATTTGCGCTCGTGGAAGAAGCGAGCCAGCTCAAAGACCAGCAATACCTCCTTGCGCCATACGCTGATTACTGGTTAATGCTTTTGCGGCTTCAGCAAAATACCGTACGAGATGAAGAAGTCCAAAATTTTTTGGCACAATATGTTGATATGCCTTTTACCGACCGCGTGCGGGGAGAGTGGCTGAAAAAGTTGGGTAAAGAGCAGAACTGGGCGCCATTTTTTGATGAATATGCCCTATTTAAACGCGAGGATATTGCAGTACTTTGCTATGCGCTACAGGGGCACCAACTCTTAGGCGATGCCGAAGTGACTGCGCAGGCAAAGACCTTGTGGCTAACCCCTTCAGAATTACCAAGCCAATGTACGCCAGTGTTTGATGCATTGCAGGTTTCTGGCGCGCTAACCAATGAGGATATTTGGGCAAGATTCAGGTTGCTTTTACATGTGGGTAAACTTGGCGTCGCCAAAGGCGTGGTAGCGCGTTTGGCCGGTGTAGATGCAACTCATTTGAAGTTACTCGACCGTGCATATCAATCACCACAAGCATTTTTAGATAAACCGCCCGTGTCATTAAAAAGCCGTTTTGGTATAGAAGCGAGTTTGTACGCGGTTGATCGCTTAGCGCGCAATAATATTCAAAGTGCAATTGTCACTTATAAAAAAGTACAAAATTTATTAGAACCAGAACAGCGTGCTTTTGGTTGGGGGCGTGTAGCGTATCATGCTGCACGTAGCCATCATCCGCAGGCGGTGAGTTATTATGATATGGCCGAAGGTGCTGCACTTGATGAAGAGCAACTTGCCTGGAAGGTGCGCGCAGCACTTCGAGACCAAGACTGGCCGACCGTGCTGGATGCAGTCAATGCAATGCAGCCAAAACAGTTAGAGCAAGGTGCCTGGCGTTATTGGAAAGCGCGCGCCATTAAAGTGGTGGAAGCCAATAACCCAGAAAAAAATGCCGAGGCAGGCGAGCTATTGAGCAAACTCTCAACCGAGCGCCATTTTTATGGTTGGCTGGCATTGGACGACATGGGCAGTGTGCTGAGCAATCCATCGGTTGATTTTGTGCCTACCGATGCAGAAGTTAACGCAATCGCTAATCTGGCGGGTATCAAGCGCGCCTTAGAGTTGCAGCGCTTGGATATGCGCATGGAGGCAAAGGCAGAATGGGCTTGGGCAACACGCAGTTTTGCTGATACGGAATTATTAGCTGCGGCGGAATATGCACAAAGAAAAAAATGGTATGACGTGGCCATCAGCACGGCAGATAATACGAAAGTCACGCATAACTTTAACTTGCGTTACCCTACCCCGTATCGCGAGATGTTTCGCACTTCATCCCGCGAGGCCGATATAGATGAAGCATGGGTCTATGGCATTACCCGCCAAGAAAGCCGTTTTATGCATTATGCGAAATCTGGCGTTGGCGCCTCAGGGTTAATGCAGTTGATGCCAGCCACAGCTAAATGGGTAGCACAGCGCAAAGGGCTGCGCAGTTACAATAACAGTATGATTCACGATTTAACCACCAATATCGATTTTGGTACTTACTATATGCGTTATGCGCTTGATTTAATGAATGGTAATGCGGTGATGGCCACAGCCGGTTACAATGCGGGCCCTAGCCGCGCAAAAAAATGGATGGCCGCAAAGCCGCTAGAAGCCGCCATTTATATTGAAAGTATTCCTTTTTCAGAAACTAGGCAATATGTTCAAAAGGTAATGGCGAATGCGCAAATGTATGCACCACGTTTGTTAGAAAAAAATTCCGGCGTTAAAATTCAAACCTTGAAAGCACGCTTGGGCATCGTTCCAGGAAGTGGGCAGTCGGTCGTGTATGATGAAGAAAATGAGTAGTTAGAAATCTAATTTGTAGAAATAGGCAGGATAAAATGCAATCAATCGGGCAGATAAAAGAAGTGTGTGTATTAGGTGGGTCCGGCTTTGTCGGCAGCAGTATTGTGACGAGGCTAGATGCCGCAGGCTATCAGGTGAAGGTGCTGACGCGCCGGCGAGAATCAGCCAAGCATTTATTATTATTGCCCCATGTGCGAGTAGTTGAATGCAACGTGTTGGATTACAAAGCGCTGAACCGAGAACTGAGAGGTGCTGACGCTGTGATTAACTTGCTCGGCATTTTGCACCAAAGTCGCCGAAATACGTTCAATTTAATTCATCAGCAATTGCCAGCACAGTTGGCTAGAATTTGCATCGACTTAAACATTAAGCGTGTGCTGCATATGAGTAGCTTGCGCGCAGATAAAAATGCACCAAGTCAATATTTGCGTTCAAAAGCTGCGGGTGAGGCGGCGCTAATGGCTGAAAAAAATCAGCTCAATATCACAATATTCAAACCCTCCGTTATTTTTGGCCGCCAAGATCGCTTCATCAACTTGTTTGCCAGTATGATTAAGTTTTTACCCGTCATTTTACTTGCAAAACCAGCGGCTAAATTTCAGCCTGTTTGGGTTGAGGACGTGAGCGCATGCTTTTTGTCGAGCTTAGAAAATCCGGCCACTTTTGGCCAAACCTATGAACTGGCTGGTCCCAAAGTGTACACATTCCGCGCTTTAATTCAGATAATCATGGCGGTGCTGCACATTCATCGGCCTATCATTGGCCTAAACGACCGTTTGTCTTATCTGCAGGCTTTTTTCATGGAATGGCTGCCGATTAAGCTGATGTCACGTGATAATGTACGGTCGATGGAAGTCGATAGCGTCAGTGACGCGCCTTTTCCCACCGTGTTTGACCGCACGCCATCTGCACTGGAGACGGTAATTCCGCAATATTTGGTCAACCAAACTTCACGCGGGAACTATGATCGCTACCGCCGTCAAGCTGCAAGGTAAGCACGCTTTACTACACGCATGACCATGCAAATATATTTAGTGGGTGGTGCGGTGCGCGACGAACTGCTCGGGTCTGCCGTCACAGATAGAGATTATGTGGTTGTTGGCAGCTGCGTTGATGAAATGCTAGCTGCTGGTTTTAGACCAGTAGGTAAAGATTTCCCAGTATTTTTACACCCAAAAACACAAGATGAATATGCGTTAGCAAGGACTGAGCGTAAAGTTGCCAGCGGCTATAAAGGGTTTACTATCCATGCCGCTACCGATGTTACGCTTGAGGAAGATTTAGGCCGTAGGGATTTAACAATCAATGCGATGGCAAAAACCAGTGATGGCCAGTTGATAGACCCTTATGGTGGCTTAGCAGACATTCAATCCAAAACGCTGCGTCATGTCAGTGCTGCCTTTGCAGAAGACCCCGTTAGAATTCTAAGAATAGCGCGTTTTGCTGCCCGCTATGCTGATTTTTCAGTTGCGCCTGAAACGAACGCACTCATGCAGCAAATGGTGGACGCCGGTGAAGTGGATGCGCTAGTGGCAGAACGTGTGTGGCAAGAGCTTTCCAAGGGATTGATGGAAGTGAAACCAAGCCGCATGTTTGAAGTGTTACGCAGTTGCGGTGCATTAAAAAAACTTTTGCCAGAGTTAGATCGGCTTTGGGGTGTGCCACAACCAGCAAAATATCACCCAGAAATCGATACCGGTGTGCATGTCATGATGGTGATTGATTATGCTGCCAGCAAAGATTTTAGCCTGCCGGTGCGGTTCGCTGCCTTGATGCACGACTTGGGCAAGGGGACTACGCCCAAAGAAATGCTGCCACGTCATATTGGCCACGAGGCACGTAGCGTGAGTCTACTCAAAGAGATTACAAAACGACTACGCGTGCCAACAGATTGCAAAGAACTCGCGCAGATGGTGGCAAAATACCATGGCAAATTACATGCGGTAGAAGAAATGCGCCCAAGCACATTGTTATCGTTTCTAATTGAATTAGATGCGATTCGCCAACCTGAGCGTTTAAAGCTTTTTTTGCAAGCATGTGAGGCTGATTCACGAGGCAGAACAGGATTTGAAGAACGAGCGCAGCCTGAAGCCATACGGCTGTTAAGCGCGCTGGATGTGGCTTCCAGTATAGATGCCGGTGCTGTGGCTCGCGGGATTGAGACCCCAGAAAAAATCAAAACGGCCGTCTTTGAGGCTAGGTTGGCAGCGATACAGTCAAAATTAAAGTTTTTGTAATACAATACCTACCGTTTTGATGAATTGTTGTAAAAAAGTATCGGTATTAAAAGAGGCGTAACACTATGTTAAATAAGCTAAAAGTGATGTTGTTCGGCGGTAAGCCAGACCATGAACGCCGCCGCATTCCACAAGCTGGTAAAGTGCCAGCGGTTGGTGGGCATATTGCCAGACAACAATTAGTCATGCAAATTACCGGGCCGATGCCGCGCGAATTATGGGATTGGTTTGTTCTGATGGGTTGGCGTGAGGTGAATATGAAAACCAACCGTCGGCAAGTGAAAATGCTGCCAAAAGCAGCGTTTGCCAACATTGCAAACGCGAACATTGGTGAACGAGAAACGGTTTACCGTCAGGCGATTAAATAGGAATTCTGACGCAGAAAAATTAAGTTATTCGGTACAGTTTAAATCATAACTTTTGACATGCTCTGTAAGCCTTTATTTACAAGGCTTTCAGAGCATATTTTTTTTACGGATGAATATTAGGTTGTTTTTGTCTAAATATTGAGCAGTGCTTAAATGCCCAAATTGTGTTGAATTAAAGATTTGGCGACAAATCCTACCATACCAAGTGCCAAGGCCAGAAATAATACCATGGTGCCAAATTTACCTGCCTTAGACTGCCAAGCCAAATGCCCCACAATAAATAGCATCAATAACATCAGGCCAGGTACCGCATAGGTCATGCCTAGTTCGGCAATTTGAGTTTCAGTTAAACCAAAAATGGTGCCTTGCAAGGTGATTCTCCAACGGGTTTAATTGGTTAAATAGCTGACTTGCACACTGGCAAACTCAAGCGGCTTGCGCTTGAAGCCACTTTTGGCGAATTGCTGCCAGCGGCCGATGACGTAACAGATGAGTAAATTTGCCTGCGCTTCCGGCATCACTTTTTTGCCAGAGGTTGCGACGGAAATTTTTAGGCTTTGTTTTAAGGTGACTTCAATACGGTCATACAACTGGTTAATACGAAGTTGCAGTTTCTCATCTTCATTGACCAAAGCATCCCCTATGAGCACGCGTGTCATGCCGGGATTTTTTTCGCCAAAAGCAAGCAGCATGGTGATGATGCGCTGAATTTGCCTGAAGCCATCCGTTTCTTCGGTGTTAATTTTGTTGATTAAACCAAAAATAGTTTCTTCAATAAAGGTAATCAGGCCTTCAAACATTTGAGCTTTGTTGGCAAAGTGTCGGTAGAGCGCAGCTTCAGACACGTCCAGTTTTGCTGCCAGCGCGGCGGTTGTGATTTTTTCACGCTTGGGCGATTCCAGCATTTTTGCCAGCGTTTCTAGAATTTGCTGCTTACGTTCTCCTGCCATCTTTTTCTCCAACAAAAAGTTTCATCAAAATAACAAAGGTAAATTATAACTGAATGTGAGTGAGTGCTAACACTGAGTTAATACGATAATCCACAAAAATTGGTTTTTTGAGTTGCTTGGTGACCCAAACCGTTTTCATGCCAAGCCGTTTAGCCGTCATGAGCGCTGGCAGGCTGTCTTCTACCATCACGCAATCGCAGGGGTTGGCTTTAATTTTTTTGAGTAATTTGCTAAAGCCTAGCATGGAAGGTTTTGGATGAAAATGTGTAGATTCCACACTAAAAACGAGGTCAAAAAAATCTTGCAAACCAAGAATCGCCAGTACGCGCATGGCGTATGAAAGTGGTGCGTTAGTAAACACTAGCTTTCGTCCAGAAAGCCTTTCCAGCGTGCTTTTCAGTCTTTTTGTTTCTAACACCATATTGGCCAAGTCCAGCGGCGCATGGGTGCAGTCCAAAAAATGATGCGGATTGATGCCATGGTGGCGAACCAATCCTTTTAAAGTTGCACCATAAATATGCCAGTAATGCTGGCGTAAGCGGTGCGCATCATGTTCATCTAGCGCTAAATGCGCCATGATATATTCCGTCATGTTGCGATTCATGACCGGGAAAATGTGCGCCGAAGCGTTGTGTAGCGTGTCGTCTAAATCAAAAATCCATATAGGCTCTTGTTGGCGCTTTTGCACACTATTTGGCCTTGATGAGCGTGCCTACACCTTCATCGGTTAGAACTTCAAGCAACAAGGCATGTTCCACACGGCCATCAATAATATGAACTGCTTTAACGCCGCTACGTGCAGCGTCTAATGCCGAACTGATTTTGGGTAGCATGCCACCTGATAGCGTGCCGTCTGCCACCAGTTGGTCAATCTGATTGGGCGTTAAGCCCGTTAAAAGTTCACCGTTTTTATCGAGAACACCTGGCGTATTGGTAAGCAAAATCAACTTTTCAGCATTTAAAATTTCGGCCAGCTTGCCCGCAACAACATCGGCGTTAATGTTGTAGGTTTCTCCATCTTTACCCACCCCGATCGGGGCGACAACGGGAATAAAATCACCGCTATCTAAAAAGTTAATAATGCTTGGGTCAATGGCGCTAATTTCACCGACCTGCCCCACATCTATCATTTTGGTCGGGTCTTTCAGGTCTTCCATCATGAGCTTGTGGGCATGAATAAAGTTTCCGTCTTGTCCGGTAAGTCCAACGGCTTTACCGCCATGACGATTAATGAGGTTGACGATTTCTTTGTTCACCTGCCCGCCCAGTACCATTTCCACAACATCCATGGTTTCTTCGTCGGTCACGCGCATGCCTTGAATGAATTCACCTTTTTTGCCGAGTTTATCAAGCATTTCATTGATTTGCGGGCCGCCGCCGTGAACGACCACCGGGTTCATACCAACCAATTTGAGTAACACCACGTCTTGGGCAAAACATTGTTTTAAATGATCATCTGTCATGGCATTGCCGCCATATTTAATCACAATGGTTTTATCAAAAAAGCGTTTGATATAAGGTAACGCTTCAGCAAGCGTTCGTGCTTTTTTTGCAGCAGTGGTTTGGCTTAACATAGATTTTCCGTTACTCGAAAGTTGAATATTTTTAAGCGTCGCATTCTTGTAGTTTAGTTGCAACATTTGATGATTAGCATTGTAACTAATTTTACTTAGAGCGTTTTACTAAAAACCTTGGATTTACGTTGAAAGTTATAAAGTTGCTGTTTTTCAACGGGTAGCTTATCCACACTTTGCTCGGTAAATCCACGTTCTAAAAACCAGTGTTCCGTACGCGTTGTTAGGCAAAATAGGCTTTTAAAGCCCAATGATTTGGCCTGCATGGCACAGTAGTCGAACAACTTATCTCCACGTCCGCCACCGCGGTAGGCCTGGTCTATCGCCAGACAGGCGAATTCGGCAGTCCGTTCTTTAATAAAGGGATAAAGGGCCGCACAACCAATAATGCGGTTGTCATGCTCCATCACATAAAAATGGTTAATCTCCATCTCAATACGTTCACGACCACGGCGAACTAAAACACCTTCGTTTTCAAGTGGCTCGATGAGTTTTAATATGCCGCCGACATCATCAATGGATGCCTGACGCATGGTTTCAAGCGGCAATTCGGTCACCATGGTGCCAATGCCTTCCATGGTGAAAAGCTCCTGTAATATTGCACCGTCAATATGGCGTGAGATTAAATGTACGCGGGCAACACCATGTTCACATGCATGAATGGCGGCAGGCAGATAATATTTAATGTCATCAGAAATATTGATGGGTTCTTCGCTATTTTGCACATTGCGCAGTAGATTCTTGGCTTTTTCAGCAGTCATTTCACGCAACAGTTCGCCACGTAAATTTTGTACGCCTTCTGAGTCCATCAAAAAGATTAGCTTGTCGGCATCGAGTGCAATGGCGGTACTCACGGCAACGTCTTCCAGACTTAAATTAAAGACTTCACCAGTAGGTGAGTAGCCTAATGGTGATAACAATACTAATTCACCCTCATTTAGGCGTTTTTGTATGCCCGCTGCATTGACCTTGCGCACTTCGCCCGTGTGTTGTAAATCAACGCCATCAATCACACCAATTGGTTTTGCGGTAACAAAGTTACCACTAGCGACCCGAATGTCGGCCCCTGCCATAGGAGAGTTAGCAATGCCCATGGAGAGTAAAGCTTCAATCTCAACTTTAACGGCACCGTTTGCCTCTTTCACGGCTTCCATGGCTTCATCGTCAGTGACGCGTAGTCCGTTATGTAAAAGTGGTGTGAGTTGAGCGCGTTTGAGGCGCTGCTCAATTTGTGGGCGTGCGCCATGCACTAATACCAGCCTGACTTCAAGGCTGGCCAGTAAGTTAAGGTCGTGCGTGAGGGTAATGAATTGTTTTTCATCGACAATTTCGCCGCCAAAAGCAATGACAAATGTTCTGCCGCCAAAAGCATGAATGTAGGGTGTTGCCGAGCGAAACCATTGTACAAATTCCTTGGTGTTGTTTTGTATGGCGGTGTTATAAGCTGGCGAGGAGCTGGGCTGCGTTGTATCACTTTCAGCATAGAGTATTGCAGGGGTCGTTTCAAAGGCGGAAGCAATTTTTCGCAGCAGGTTTTCAGATATTCCAAGTTCTCCACGCTCAATACGGGATAAATTGCCGGCATCCGCATCAATCTGTTGCGCAAGCTGCTGCAAAGTGAACCCACGTGCTTTGCGCAAGTGACGAATGTGATTGCCGAGTGACATTTTTTACCCTTTAATATGTATTATTTACATAATATTAATGTATATATGTAATTTGTACAAATAATCTGTATTTTTAGTACAACACAATTGCTTAAAATTTTGCTAAGCTGATGTTATAACTTGTAAATATTAAAATAGCAGAATGCAAAAAATGAAAAGTAAGCTTAAAAAAATACTGGTTAGCCGACCAACAAAGGTCGTCTTAGGCCTCCTTGCGGCTTATTTGATCTTGAGTTATTTTCTGGTGAATCCGCTGGCAAAAAAACTGGTGCCCTGGGTTGCTGATAAGCAATTGGCCAGCCAAGCCAGTGTTGGGCGAGTGGCGTTTGATCCGTTTCGATTAAAAGCAACGGTAGAGCAATTTAAATTGGCGGATAAAAAAGGTGAGCCGCTCGCTGGCTTTGAAAAGCTGGTAGTAGATTTTGAACTCAGTGGATTATTTGATTGGGCTTGGCACTTTAAAGAAATCAATCTTACGGCACCTCAAGGCTTAGTGGCAATTTCGCCACAAGGAAAGCTCAATTGGGCGGATTTAATTCAAAAACTCAATGAAGACAAAGCGCCACCGAGTGAAACCATTCCCCGCGTTTTGGTTGAGCACATTGTCATTGGGCAAGGACAATTGCAATATTTAGACAGTCATCGTGCCGTGCCTTTTAAAGCAGTGCTTAGCCCGCTAGATTTTGAGTTAGATGGCTTTTCAACTTTGCCTAAAGATCGTGGAGAATACTTGATTGCGGCAAAATTCGCTGAGCAAGGAGGGTCGCTCAAATGGAAGGGTGATGTGGGCGTGAACCCTGTCGCGTCTAAAGGTTCGGTGACTATATCAAGCTTAAAGTTAGCCAAAATACTACAAGTGATTAAAGGGCTTGAATTGCCGTTTAAGCCAAGTAATGGCAATGTCGATGCGAGTTTTAGCTATCAATTTACGCTTCAAAATGATCAGCCAAAAGTGAGCCTCAGCCAGATTGCGCTCGGGCTGAGCAATGTTGCGGGCGCATTTGAGAATGTTGGAGACGTTGTACTCGCCAATGCCAAACTTTCTGCGCCAACGCTTAACTTTTCAATGCAAAATTCACCGCAGTTATCTTTGCAAGAAATGGACTTAACGTTAAACGAATTGCGTTTAAATCACGGGCAGCAAACGGTCGTGCAGTTCGCAAATACGCACATTACCTTGCCTAACTTAGCGTTTGTTCAGCATAAAGATGCGCCACAACTGCAATTAGAGCATCTCAATGTGAATGTATCCAACATTCAGCTGGAGCATGCTAAAGATACGCTGTTAGCTTTGCCTCAAGTGGATATCAATAATATCAGTCTGGATTTAGAAAAACGGCAGGTGAGTATTGCAGAAATCATATTGGCTAAAGGGATTGTTCAAGCGTCAAGAAATCAAGCGGGCTTGCTCAATTGGCAAAGTGCATTTGAGTTTAAAGACGACCCTGTTGAAGCCAATAGTGAAGCTAAAACCGCAGCGACAGAAACTCCCTTAGTAAGCATAAACGAGCGGCCATTTGCGGTTGATATTGCCGCAGTGAATTTACAACATTGGCAGTTGGCGTTAAAAGACCAGAGTTTTACGCAAGCTTTGCAGGTGAATGTGGCAGATGTTGGGGTGGACTTTACGATACATAACCCTGATGGGCTTTGGCAGGTCAATCAGCTTCAAACGACATTGAACAATATTACCGTAAAGTCTGGTGCATCGCCTAAATCAGTCGCAAGCTTAGATAAGATGCACCTTAGACAAGGTGAAATTTTACTGGATAAGCAACAAGTGAATGTTGCAGCTTTGGTGCTTTCAGGGTTAAAAACGGAAATTATCAAACCAGCCAACGCACCGCTTAATTGGCAAACCATGCTACACACAACAACAAGTTCTGCGCAAAAGACTGCGCCCGTTAAAAGTAACGCAGCACAACAACAAGATTGGGGGCTAAATTTAAAAAGATTGGCACTTGAAAATAGCCAGTTGCATATACAAGATAACAGCCACACCACGCCAGTGGTGCTAGACGTGGATAAATTAGCATTTGAAGCACGTGATGCCACGCTGGATTTATCTCGTCCACTGCCAGTCAAAGCCGGCTTTAACGTTAAGCAGGGCGGTCGCTTTGAGACGTTCGGTAAGATCACCCCCGTGCCGCTAAAGGCAAATTTAGACCTCAAACTGGCAGCGCTTTCGCTCAAACCTTTTTCACCTTATCTGAATCAATTTACCTTGCTCAAGCTCAATGATGGTGCGGCAAACGTTGCGGGTAAGCTCACGATGAAAGATGAAAAAACGTTTGCGCTAAATTATAACGGCGGCTTTAGTATTGATAAATTGGCCTTACTTGAAGAAGCCAGCGATGCGCCGTTTTTAGCCTGGGACCAATTGGCCAGCGACAGTCTGGACTTTTCAATGTCGCCCAACCGCGTGCATATGGCCGCATTAACCATTATTAAACCTACTGGCAAGTTTATCATTCACGAAGATAAAAGCATGAATGTCACGCGCATTATGCGCGACCAAGCAGTGACAACCGCAGACGCGCCAGCAACACAAAATTCAGCATCACAAGATAAAACAACAGTCGACGCGCAAGAAGTCGTTGCAAGCAAAAATGCAATCGCTAGCCCTACGCAAATTATAGGTGCCGCTGTAGCGCCGAAAATAGAAGATGAAGCGCCAGCACCTGTGAATTTGCCAGTAGCTGTTGAAGATGCAACGCCAGAAGCATTTCCTGTGAGCATTGAAACCGTTCGCATTGATAATGCGGCTTTGGAGTTTGCTGATCTTTCCCTCAAGCCGCAATTTGGCACGCAAATTCACTCGCTCACGGGTGTGATTAATGGCGTATCAACCAATGCCAGCGCAATTGCGCAAGTGGAGTTGGATGGTAAAGTGGACGATTACGGCGCAGCGCGCATTCGCGGCTCGTTACAGCCCTTTAAAGCCACCAATTTCACCGATCTAAAATTAGCTTTTACTAACTTGGAAATGAATCGTCTCACGCCTTATTCAGGTAAATTTGCCGGAAGGCGTATTGATTCAGGCAAACTTTCGGTTGATTTAGAATACAAAATCAAACAGCGGCAATTATCGGGCGAAAACAAATTTGTCATCAACAAACTCAAGCTGGGTGAAAAGGTGGATAGTGCCGAGGCTGCCAATTTACCGCTCGACTTGGCGATTGCGATACTGGAAGACAGTGACGGCGTGATAGACCTCGACTTGCCCATCACAGGCAGTTTGGATGACCCCAAATTCAGCTATGGCAGTATTGTCTGGAAAGCCATTCGTAACGTGTTGGGTAAAATCGTGACAGCACCGTTTCGTGCGCTAGGGAAGTTATTTGGCAGTGGTGCAGATAAACTGGAAGCCATTTCCTTTGAAGCCGGCAAGGCGACCATCAGCCCACCAGAGCTTGAAAAACTCAAAGCGGTGAGTGACGCTTTTGCTAAACGCCCCGGCCTCGCGCTAGGTATTGTGCCGAGCTACGATGTGACTCTAGACATGCGCGCCATGCAAGAAACCACGCTTCGTCGCCAAGTGGCAGAAGAAATGGGACTTAAACTTGCGGAAGGGCAAGAAGCCGGCCCGATTGATTTAACCAATCCTAAAGTGCAGAAAGCCATTGATGCGCTACACGACACGTTGACGAAAAAAGGCTTGCTCAAAAAACTGGCTTCAAAATTTGAAAAGCCGAAAGCGGGGCATTTTGAAGAGGCACAAGAAAAACTTACCCTAAGCATTGAAATTAAAGAAGCTGATTTACAAGCGCTGGCAAAAGTGCGCGGTGAGGCGATACAAAAAACGCTGGTAAACGCGGGTGTTGCGGCTGAACGTGTACGAATCCAAAAAACCGAAGCCATTAAGGCTGATAGTAAAACCAAAGCCATTCACACCAAGCTAACGCTAGAGGTTAAAAGTGCCCAAAAATCTGCTGAGACTGTCAATACATCAACCGCAACTGAAACAAAATAACGCACAATTTTTATGTGTGAAAAACGGGTTTTTGCAGTTCATTTCCTGCCGAGGATTTTTTTCACCTCTGAGAGCCTTTGTTTATAAGGCTTCCAGGGCATCAAAAAAGGTTACATGCTAAATCCCCCAAAAGTACCGCACGCTTTTAACGCAGATTTAATGCGGAATTCTGGATACTTTTTAAAAGTCACCCCAAAGCGTTTGCATGCAGGCAATGGCGGTGAGAGCTGCGGTTTCTGTGCGCAAAATACGCGGGCCGAGCACAATTGACTGAAAACCCTGTGCAAGCGCGGTGTCAATTTCGTGTTGACTCAGTCCACCTTCGGCACCAATCAGTAATTGAATTTCTTGCAATGGTTTAGGTATGCTTTTGAGCGGTGTGGCACCAGTCGGGTTAAGTAAAATGCGCGTTTGGTTGTAATGTGGATGCGCACCAAGCCACTGCGGCAGTGTCATCGGCGTGTGGACTTGCGGCACTACCGCGCGGCCAGATTGCTCGCAGGCAGACGCCACAATGTTTTGCCAGTGGGCTACACGTTTTTGTGCGCGGTCAGCACTGAGTTTTACCACGCTACGTTCTGTAGCAATGGGCTGTATGTGAGTTACGCCTAACTCAACGGCTTTCTGGATGGTGAAGTCCATGCGGTCGCCGCTTGAAATGCCTTGCAAAAGCATGATGCGCAGCGCTGATTCATTTTCAATTTTTCGTAGTCCTGCCACTTTGGCAACGGCGGTATTTTTGTTGACAGAGACCAGCGTGCATTCGTAATCAAAGCCATCACCATTAAAAATAATAACCAAGTCACCAACATTTAATCTTAGTGCGCGGGTTGCATGTGCGGTCGCGCTTTCTGAAAGCGTGACCATGGCGCCCAAAGTGAGTGTGTGGTCAGTAAAAAAGCGTAAATTCGCCATGAAGTGTTCCACTTAACAAAGGGTTAAAAAGTGATAATATAAACGCTAGTATCAGCTCATCAATAATTATAACGAAATCGAGGAGAATAACATGGTAGCGCTAAATCCACCTGTCTGTAATTTCGGTCAACGCGCCGCGGATTTTAACTTGTTGGGTGTTGATGGCAAACGCCATACGCTGGCTGAAAGTGTAGGCAAAAACGGTTTGCTGGTGATGTTTATCTGTAATCATTGTCCTTACGTGAAGGCCATTAAAACGCGCTTGGTGGCTGATTGTGCTGAATTAAAAAAATTAGGCATTAACAGCGTGGCGATTCAAAGCAATGACACTGAAAATTATCCAGAAGACTCTTTTGAACGCATGCTGGAAGAATCTAATCTCTACAATTTTTCGTTTCCCTACTTGTATGATGATACGCAAGAGGTTGCTAAGGCCTATGGTGCGGTGTGTACACCAGATTTTTTTGGCTTTAATGCTAATTTAGAGTTGCAATACCGCGGCAGGTTTGATGCCGCAGGGCGCCGTGTGGCTGATCAAAATAATCAGCGAGATTTATTTAATGCCATGAAGTTAATTGCCGAAACCGGTGAGGGCCCAAGAGAGCAAATTCCTAGCATTGGCTGTAGTATTAAATGGTTTGCAGAAGAGTCCATTTAAGCTGACTTTCTATCCTCTAATTTTCGAAAATCAACAATGAACGCTGATAACCCTCAATCTATCGAAAAACTCAACTGGGGCATTCTCGGTGCCGCGCGCGTGAACGAGCGCTTGTTGCCGGCCATTATTGAGGCGCCAAATGCACGTCTGGTAGCCGTCGCCAGCCGTCGGGCAGGTGCGGCACTCGCCACACTGCAAAAATATGCGCCGCATCATCAGCGTGATGTGCAATGTTACGGCGACTTGGAAAGCTTGATTCAAGATGATGAAATTCAGGCGATTTATTGCCCGTTAGCTAATGAAGAACATGCAGAATGGGCGATTAAAGCCATTAAAGCGGGCAAGCATGTGCTGATTGAAAAGCCGATGGCCATCCGTTCGCAAGCGGTTAATGCAATTTATGCGGCGGCAAATCAATATCATGTCAAAGTGATGGAAGGCTTTATGTATCGCTTTCATCCGCAGCATCAGCAGGTGCAAGATATTGTCGCATCTGGCTTGATTGGCGATGTGCTGTCGGTGCGGGCAAGTTATTCATTTCTGATGAAAGAAGCACGCATGTATCGCATCAATCGCAGCATGGCCAACGGTGGCGGTGCGATGTGGGACATCGGACCTTACGCGATTCATTCTTTGAGATGGTGCTTTGCGCAGCAAGGTGTACCTGCCGAGCCGGTCTCAGTCATCGCGCATGCCAAATTAAATGCGCATGGTGCAGATATTGTTACTAGCGGCGTGCTGGATTTTGGTCCAGATGCAGAAGGCCGCGCGCGTTTTGGCCATTTTGATATTAGTTTTGAGCGGTCACGCAAATCTGAATACGAGATTATTGGTACAAAAGGCTGGGTTAAATGTCACGCGGTTTGGGTGTTTCAAAACGATGTACCAGTCATTAGCTGGGCGCTGGAAGATGGTCGGTACTCAGAAGAGCGCTTTGCACCCGTTAACCACTTCACTTTAGAAATCGAGCATTTCAGTGATTGCGTACTCAATGATAAGCCGCCGCGCCTGAATTTTGCCGATGCTAGAGGAAATTGCAAAACCATTGAAGCTGTTTTGGAAGCGATTACAAGCGGCCATCAAGTACAGATTGCCAAATAAAAGAGGGCTTTTGTTCTCTGCATGAAAATACAGATAATCACCGCATAAAACCTACGAGAAAAAAATACTGCTCTGCGAGCCTTATAAATAAAGGCTCGCAGAGCATCGAAAAAGGTTGCAGGTAGAAATCACCTAAAATTTGAGAGTTTAAGATGAATAAAAGAAGTGAATTTGGATGGTCGGCGCCAGAGAATTGCACCGTCCGAATTCGCTTCAGCATCATTTTTAGTTCAATGGCAGCGTAAATTTTTTGCACGTCAATAGCCACCTAAGCCCTTGCTGAAATAGGCTATTTAAGCAATAATTTAACCTTTCATTAAAAGCGGTAATTTGACTGGCTTTTTAAAGAATTCAATCAAAGTTTTATTGCAGTTCATAATAAGACTTCAAGTTAATCATTAGGGAGAAAACTATGGCAACACGTAAAGACCTAGCCAACGCGATTCGTGCGTTGTCGATGGATGCGGTACAAAAAGCTAACTCTGGTCACCCAGGCGCACCGATGGGCATGGCAGAAATCGCTGAAGAGCTTTGGAACCATCATTTAAGCCATAATCCAAAAAATCCAAACTGGTCAAACCGTGACCGCTTTGTGCTTTCTAATGGTCACGGCTCAATGTTAATCTATTCATTGCTACACCTCACCGGTTATGCGTTGCCTATGGATGAACTCAAAACGTTCCGTCAATTGCATTCAAAATGTGCGGGTCACCCAGAGTACGGCTATGCACCTGGCGTTGAAACCACCACAGGTCCATTAGGCCAAGGGATTGCCAACGGCGTAGGTTTTGCGATGGCTGAAAAATTATTGGCTAACCAATTTAACAAGCCAGGTCATGAAATTGTTGACCACAGTACTTATGTGTTCTTGGGCGACGGCTGTATGATGGAAGGCGTTTCTCACGAGGCTTGTGCATTGGCTGGCACTTGGGGCTTGGGCAAATTGACAGCGTTCTGGGATGACAACGGTATTTCAATTGACGGCCACATTGAAGGCTGGTACACAGACGATACCGCGAAACGTTTCGAGTCATATGGCTGGCACGTTCAATCTGTAGATGGCCACGACGTTGCAGCAATTGGTGCTGCCATCGCTGCGGCTAAAAAAGTCACTGACAAACCATCATTAATCTGCTGTAATACCGTGATTGGTATGGGTTCACCAAACAAATCAGGTTCACATGACTGCCACGGTTCTGCATTAGGTGAAGCTGAGGTAGCTGCAACACGTGCAAACATCGGTTGGCCACATGAGCCGTTTGTGATTCCAGCAGATGTTTACGCTGGTTGGGATGCAACGGCTAAAGGTGCTGCGGCTGAAGCAGCTTGGAATGATAAATTTGCTGCATACGCAAAAGCTTACCCTGCAGAAGCTGCAGAATACAAACGTCGTATGGCAGGTGATTTGCCAGCAAACTGGAAAGCAGAAACAGATAAAATCATCGCTGCAATCAATGAAAAAGCAGAAGGCAACGCAAGCCGTAAAGCTTCACAAAACGCGATTGCAGCCCTTGCACCATTATTGCCAGAATTCTTAGGCGGTTCTGCTGACTTAACTGGTTCTAACTTAACTTCATGCGGCAGCTTTACCCACGTAGATGCGAAAAAACCTGGTAACTACATCTCTTACGGTGTGCGTGAATTCGGTATGGCAGCAATCATGAACGGTATGGCACTGCACGGTGGTTTACTACCATTCGGTGGCACGTTCCACATGTTCTCAGACTACATGAAGAGCGGCATGCGTATGTCTGCATTGATGCATCAGCGTGTTGTTTATGTGTTAACGCATGACTCTATCGGTCAAGGCGAAGATGGTCCAACGCACCAACCAGTAGAAAACACTTCTGGCTTACGTTACATTCCTCGTATGGATGTATGGCGTCCAGCTGACGCAACTGAAACAACAGTGGCTTGGGTTGCTGCAGTTGAGCGTAAAGATGGTCCAACTAGCTTAGTGCTTTCACGTCAAAACTTGGCTGGTGTTAAGCACGATGCTAAAGACTTTGATTTAATCCGTAAGGGTGGTTATGTGTTCTCAGATTGTGCTGGTAAAGCCGATGTGATTATTATCGCTAACGGCTCTGAGTTAGACTTGGCAGTGAAAGCGGCTGCTGAATTGAGCGCAGCAGGTACGAAAGTACGCGTTGTTTCAATGCCATCGACAAACGTATTTGATCGCCAAGACAAAGCATACAAAGACAGCGTATTGACTGCAGGTGTTAAACGCGTGGCTGTTGAAGCGGCGCACCCAGACTTCTGGCGTAAATATGTAGGCTTAGAAGGCGCGGTTGTGGGTATCGACACCTTTGGTGAGTCAGCACCTGGTGGCGCGCTGATGAAGCATTTCGGCTTCACCGTTGAAAATGTAGTGGCTACTGTTAAGTCGGTGCTTTAACAAGCTGACACGGCAACAAAGCTTTTTAGCTTGAGTTTGCTAGTTAATAAGGCACCTCATGGCGGGGTGCCTTATTTTTTAAGGCTAGTAAATTACAAGGCTAGGTAAGAATTTTTTATTATTTTAGGAATCACCATGGCAATCCGAGTGGCAATAAATGGGTATGGGCGTATTGGTCGTATGGTATTGCGTGCGCTATATGAATCTGGTCGTAAAGATATTGAAATCATTGCGATTAACAGTGCGGGATGTGACGCCGAGAGTAACGCGCACTTAACCCGCTATGATAGCGCGCATGGCCGTTTTCCATTTCCTGTAGGCGTGGATGGTGACGATATGATTATTGGCAGCCAAAAAATCAAAACGTTTGCAACACGTAATCCTGCTGAATTACCTTGGCGTGACCTGGCCATAGATATTGTTTTAGAATGTACTGGTGCTTTTAATAGCAAGGCAAAATCGCAAGCGCATATCGATGCTGGGGCTAAAAAGGTATTGTTATCTGCGCCAGGCGATAAAGATATCGACGCAACTATCGTTTATGGCGTTAATCACGACACCATCAAAGCAAGCCACACCGTGGTTTCAAATGCTTCTTGCACCACGAATGGTCTAGCACCAATGGTGAAACCTTTGCATGAAAAAATTGGCATTGTGAACGGGCTGATGAATACCATACACTCTTACACCAATGACCAAGTGTTGACAGACTCACACCATGCAGACATGCGTCGCGCGCGCTCTGCCACCACTTCGCTTATTCCAACCAAAACAGGCGCTGCGGCAGCGGTTGGCCTTGTATTGCCTGATCTAAATGGTAAGTTGGATGGTTTCGCGATTCGCGTCCCGACGCTCAATGTGTCGATTGTTGATTTAACTTTTACTGCATCTCGCCCAACGACAAAAGAAGAAATCAACCACATCATGCATGAGGCTGCAGGTAGCGGCACATTAAAAGGCATTTTGTCTTATAACGAGGCGCCATTGGTTTCGATTGATTACAACCATACTAACTTTTCCTCGAACTTTGATGCCACGCTCACAAAAGTGACCAAGGATGGGCTGCTCGTTAAAGTTTGTGCATGGTATGACAATGAATGGGGCTTTAGTAACCGCATGTTAGATAACGCTGTGGCGATGATGGCTGCAAAATAAAAAAGGAGTGATGTGATGTCAGTAATTAAAATGACCGATTTGGATTTAAGCGGACAGCGTGTGCTGATTCGCGCCGATTTAAATGTGCCAGTGGCCGATGGAAAGGTAACCTCTGATGCGCGCATCACCGCATCCATGGCAACCATTGAGCATGCTCTGAACGCTGGTGCAAAAGTCATGGTGACGTCCCATTTGGGTCGTCCGGAAGAGGGCGTTTATTCTGAAGAGAACTCTCTTAAACCTGTGGTTGATGTCATTTCAGCTAAACTTGGAAAACCAGTGCGCTTAATTAAAGACTGGCTTGAAGGCGGTTTTGATGTGACGGCTGGAGAATTAGTCGTTCTGGAAAATTGCCGTTTTAATAAGGGCGAGAAAAAAAGTACCGATGAACTGTCACAAAAGTATGCCAAACTGTGTGATGTGTTTGTGATGGACGCTTTTGGTACGGCACATCGCGCAGAGGCTTCAACGCACGGGGTGGCTAAATTCGCACCTATTGCAGCAGCAGGTATCTTGCTGGTGAATGAATTAGATGCGCTTACAAAAGCGCTGCTTAGCCCAGCGCGTCCATTGGTCGCGATTGTTGGTGGTAGCAAAGTTTCCACTAAGTTGACCGTGCTTGAAAGTTTGTCTGAAAAAGTCGACCAACTGGTAGTGGGTGGCGGTATTGCCAATACTTTCTTAAAAGCTACTGGCAATGAAGTGGGTAAATCTTTATGTGAAGATGACCTCGTCCCTGTGGCGCGCACTTTAATGGATAAAATGAGCCAAAGAGGTGCAGCCGTGCCTGTTGCAGTAGATGTGGTTTGTGGCAAAAAATTTGATGCAAATGAGCCAGCAATCAAGAAAGACGTGGCTGACGTGGCAGCTGACGATATGATTTTTGATATTGGCGCGAAATCTGCTGCTCAAATAGCGGAAGTCATTAAAAATGCAGGTACTGTGGTTTGGAACGGGCCCGTAGGCGTGTTTGAATTTGACCAATTTGGCGAGGGGACTAAAACAGTAGCCAATGCGATTGCGAATACCAAAGCCTTTACTTTGGCCGGTGGTGGAGACACGATTGCAGCCATCCAAAAATATGGCATTGAGGATAAAGTAGATTACATTTCGACTGCTGGCGGTGCCTTTTTAGAATTCTTGGAAGGTAAAGTATTACCTGCAGTTGAAATTTTAGAGCAACGCGCTAAAAAATAATTTGCCCCTAATATTGAGCGCTTTGAAAATGGGGCTTGTAGCCCCATTTTAATTTCATCGCTTATATCATGAATAGTGAATGCGACATTTAGTATAGAAAATTAAGGAAAAATTTGACGTTACGTAAAACAAAAATTGTAGCTACCCTTGGGCCGTCATCTTCTAGTGAAGAAATGCTCGCACGCATGATAACTGCTGGCGTGAATGTGGTGCGCCTGAATTTCTCACATGGCTCAGCCGAAGAGCATATCAGGCGTGCGGAGATTGTGCGGAATATCGCCGCAAAACTAGGGCGTCCTGTCGGTGTGCTGTGTGATTTGCAGGGCCCTAAGATTCGCATTGGTAAATTCGAGCTAGGTAAAATCACCTTAAAAATGGGTGATATCTTTATTCTGGATGCAGATTGCGAGTTAGGTAATCAAGACCATGTCGGGCTGGATTATAAAACATTACCGCAAGAGGTCGAAGAAGGCGTGGTGCTGCTATTGGATGATGGCCGTATTACGATGCAGGTGGATCGCGTAAAAGGCAACCAGATTCATTGTGTCGTTTTAAGTGGCGGTGTGTTGAGTAACAATAAGGGCATCAATCGTCAGGGCGGCGGTTTGTCAGCCGATGCCTTAACAAAAAAAGACCGAGAAGATATTAAAACCGCCGTCAAGTTAGAAGCGGATTATATTGCGATGTCATTTCCAAAAAATGCCCTCGATGTTGAGTTAGCCCGAACTTTGGTAAAAAAAGCAGGAGGAAATTCGAGCATTGTTGCCAAAATTGAGCGGGCTGAGGCGATTGAAAATCTGGAGGCAATTATTGAAGCCTCTGATGCCATTATGGTCGCTCGTGGTGATTTAGGGGTTGAAGTAGGTGACGCTGCGGTGCCAGGACTGCAAAAGCGCATGATACGTATGGCGCGAGCGCAAAATAAATTAGTGATTACGGCCACACAAATGATGGAGTCAATGATTACTAGCCCGATTCCTACACGCGCGGAAGTGTCAGATGTCGCCAATGCAGTGCTGGATGGTACGGATGCAGTCATGCTTTCAGCAGAAACAGCCGCGGGGCAATACCCATTAGAAACGGTACAAGCTGTGCATCGTGTGGTGATGGAAGCCGAAAAAGAGTATATCAATCAGTATCATGCACAAAAGTCAGACCAAGTATTTATGAAAACCGATGAAGCGGTGGCTGCTGCGGCAATCTACACTGCAAAACACTTGAAGGTCAAAGCGATTGCCGCACTCACGCAATCTGGCAATGCAGCACAATGGCTATCGCGTGCCGATGCTGAAGTGCCGATTTACGCGTTGTCCCCCGATAAATTTGCACGTAGGAAATTGACACTGCACCGTGGCGTGTACCCATTCCCCATAGAGCAAGGCAGCAAAAAACGTGATGAAGTGCTTAACGAAATGGAGCAAGTGTTATTAAATGAGAAGGCCGTGAGTACAGGTGACCTGGTGTTGTTTACTTTTGGTGAACCAATTGGCTCGCCAGGCGGCACCAACACGCTCAAAATTGTAAAAATTGGCGAACAAAAAAATTAAAATATGTGCGATTGAGCTCGGTTATAATTGTAGCCATTGAGGTGAGGGTAACTTTATGAAAACGAGCAGTCAATTAGGTAAAGCCGGGCAAGAGGCAATTAAATATGTCGAGCAGCTTGTGCTGGTGTTTATCGGCATGGCAACGGTGTATGCCACATTTGATGAGATTTATAAAATGTGGGTGACAGCGTTGGTCGGAGTAGGGGATTTATTGCTTTTGTTCTTATACCTTGAAGTACTCTCGATGGTGAAGCATTATCTAGGCTCCGGAAAGTTGCCCGTGCGCTACCCCCTATATATCGGTATTGTGGCGCTGGCACGCTACTTGGTGTTGGAAGTTAAAACGCTCACGCCAGAACATATATTAGCCGTTGCTACTGCGGTATTGATTATCGCGCTTGCCGTATTGGTTGTGCGTTACGGGCACGTAAGGTTTCCATATACTGAAGACGGCGACAACCCGAATGTTCCAAAATAATCTTGAATAGGTGATGCTTTGAATTCCCCATTGTTATATAGCAACATTACAAGTTTAAATAAATTAAACCAGGGTAAAGTGCGTGATATTTATGCCGTAGATGCGGATAAATTATTATTGGTAACAACAGACCGTTTATCTGCCTTTGATGTGATTTTACCGACACCCATTGCCAGCAAAGGGGCAGTGCTCACGCAAATAGCAAATTTCTGGTTTGAAAAATTAAAGCATATTGTGCCAAATCACCTGACAGGGATTGACCCTGCTACCGTAGTGAGCGCTGATGAAAAGTCACAAGTGCAAGGCCGAGCCATTGTGACCAGAAAACTAAAGCCATTGCCCATTGAAGCCATTGTGCGAGGCTACCTTGTTGGTAGCGGCTGGAAGGAATATCAAGCCAAAGGAACGGTGTGCGGCATTTCGCTACCTGCTCATTTGCAAGAGGCTTCTAAATTGCCAGCGCCACTCTTTACCCCATCGAGCAAGGCGGAAATGGGCGACCATGACGAAAATATTTCGCTCGAAAAATGTGTAGCACTTTTGGGTCAAGAATTGGCCGAAAAAGTCGCAAAAGTCAGTATTCAACTCTATACCGAAGCAGCGCAATACGCGCTTAGCCGCGGCATTGTTATTGCCGATACAAAATTTGAGTTCGGTGTTGACGATGTTGGCACATTGTATTTGATTGACGAAATACTCACGCCGGATTCATCGCGTTTCTGGCCTGCTGATGGTTATGCGGTTGGCAAAAATCCTCCAAGCTTTGATAAGCAATATGTTAGAGATTGGCTGGAATCTACCGGGTGGAACAAAACCCCTCCAGCGCCTGCATTGCCGTCAGATGTGGCGCAACGCACTTCCGAAAAGTATCTTGAGGCGTTTGAGCGCTTAACTGGTAAAAAACTGGATGCTGAGTAAGTTCAAGTCGCTTTACCGACATTTAAAAAAAGAGCTGGAAGTCTATCGATTAGTGCTCAAACACCCGGAGACGCCATGGGTGGCCAAGCTTTTATTGGGCTTGGCGGTAGGCTATTTGCTGCTACCATTTGACTTGATTCCTGATTTTATTCCAATTATTGGGCAGTTAGATGATGCCGTGATTATTCCTGCTTTGTTTTATCTTGCATTAAAGCTCACCCCACAAGAAATTATTCAACATTGTCGCGCGCAAGTGCGTTGATATTAATTTTTGTATCAGGTCACAATTTATTTACATGACTTTGGTACAATGCGCGCCTTGAATTTACAAACAAATCTCTATTTAACTATTGGAAGCAAGTCATGTCACTCAATCTAGTCCCATCAGGCAAAAATTTACCCCACGATTTTAACGTGATTATTGAAATCCCGATGCAGGGCGACCCTGTGAAATATGAAGTGGATAAAGAAAGCGGCGCTATCTTTGTTGATCGCTTTATGGGAACGTCTATGCAATATCCATGTAACTATGGCTACATTCCGCATACCTTAGCCGACGATGGTGATCCGGTAGACGTGTTGGTAATTACCCCTGTGCCATTGTTGCCAGGCGTAGTGGTGCGTTGCCGTGCGCTAGGCATGTTGCAAATGACTGATGAAGCGGGTGGTGACGCTAAATTGCTCGCGGTGCCTGTTGAAAAAGTCTGTGGCCTATATGCCTATCAAAAAACTTACCAAGATGTTTCACCTTGGCGTTTAGAGATGATTTCTCACTTCTTTGAGCATTACAAAGATTTGGATAAAGGCAAATGGGTGAAAATTGAAGGCTGGGTAGGCATTGACGAAGCGCACAAAGAAATTATGGATGGCGTAGCGCGTTATAACGCAGCAGAAGTAAAACCTGCGTTTTAAACCTTAAAATTAAAAAAACAGCGCATCTTCTTTGTTAATGCGCTGAAAGCCGCCTAAAATAAGGCCCGCAGAGGCACAAAAATCTCTCGGCAGATTTAGGCGGCGTATTCAATATTCAAAAGCGCGGTAATCGCGCCTTTTTTACGCCACTGCCACGCCAAATAAACTGCCAACTCCCGCAGTGGCAGCCATCGCCAAAGCGCCCCAAAAGGTCACGCGCCATGCGCCTTTCCAAAGGTTTGCGCCGCCAGCCTTAGCCGCCAAGCCGCCAAGTAACGCTAGAAAAACTAAAGACATCACCGCTACACTGATAATAATTTGAGGATTTGGCGCAAACCACGCCACCAGTAAAGGCAAGGCCGCGCCCACTGCAAAAGTCACGGCAGAATAAAGTGCCGCTTGCACTGGCTTTGCGCTGGTCATTTCCAGAATGCCTAATTCATCGCGTGCGTGTGCGCCTAGCGCATCATGTGTGGTCATTTGTGCTGCGACCTGTCTTGCCAATTCAGGCGTTAAACC
>ENA-UPXM01000695-UPXM01000695.1-activated-sludge-metagenome-genome-assembly--contig:-NODE-695-length-47424-cov-8.242036_pt1 | contig 47424 bp, 53 predicted proteins | sample MGYA00238178_ERZ772708 | MGnify/ENA primary metagenome ERZ772708 (study PRJEB29002, sample SAMN05720212) | activated sludge metagenome | isolation source: anaerobic digester from wastewater...
CATATAAAGATGCCATAATAATTTTACCATCATCTTTTCTATAAAGTGCATATTGATTAGCGCCAGCTAATTTTGTTAAGTTTTCATATAAAACTTTGTTTTTTAAAATATCATATAGAGTACATTTATAATCCGTCTTATCTTCAAATTCAATTAAACCATTTAGTAATGGATCAAACCAATAGTCATCAGCATCATAATGTTTTTCACCTTTAACTTTATTTCGGCCATCTAAAGCATAAATTGTTGTTTCATCATTATAAATGAAAAGATTATCCCCAACAATTTCTAAATTAGTAACATCTATATTACCATATTTAAATTCCAATCTTTTTTCCGATTTCATTTCGTTATCAAAGAAAACATTCTCTTTGTTCATCAAATCTTTTAAAACTGGGTCAATACCAAAAATTGTAATTAAATTTTCCGCTTTATAAAAACCACCATTATTTAAATCCTCAACTACAAAATTTAATTCGATGCTTTTTAATGTAGCTGACTTAACAATAAATATTTCAGATTTCATTACAAAACGAGTATCATCATAAGTAAAGTGATAATTAGCAAAATCTTTAGGAACTTCTCTAAACCTTTGTATTAAGATGTTACCATTATTTAATATATACCAACCTTTGATTTTATTCCCAAAAAGCCAATCATCTGATTCATATCCTATTTCATAACCATCAGTAAAACTAATTGTATAATAAGTAAGATCATTTTTGAAAACTTTAATTTTTGAATCGTCAATTTTGATGTAACCATAATTTCCATTTGTTTCATCATAATTAGGTGCATCAACATCTTCTTCTATAATCTCTTCTTTTTTATACTCATAATCTTTAAAAGTATATTTATCACTTTTATCATTTCCATTTTCATCTTTATAATCATGATAGATAGATGTGTTTAAGAAATAAACTCTTTCGTCTTCTGCTTTTTCAATTGAAAACAAATATTTACCTGTTTTTCCACTATGAATATAATAAAATTGGTCAGTACCCATTACAATATATTGATCTCTTACACGATAGTCAATTTCACCTGCTGGCATACGATCAAAAACAATAAATTTCCTAGTTTCTAAATTATAAAAGGTCCTATTTTTAAAACCAATAATTGTGTTGCTAGATAAATTACTATCTAGTTCTGCTGCTGTTTCAATAGTAAATGGTTTTGAAAACTCTCTCTTTTCTATAGCAAAATCAATAAACTGTGGCTCAATAATATCTTTAATATTAAGCGCACTACTACACCCAGCTAGCAATAAACTTAGAAAAACTAATAATACTAAACTAAATCTTTTTCCCATTTTCCTTCTCCTTTTTATGGCAATGCAGGTATTTCCCCATTGAATGTTGGAAAACTCACTTCGCCTATTTTATATTCTGTAACAGTTAAAACTGTTCCATAATGATTAATTTTCAATGCATGTTGCAAGCCAGCAATTATACAAAGATGATATCTACATTGATTATCTGGTGTCGTATAAATAGTACATTCATACTTTTTATTACCAACATAAATGTCTTCTTTAGCACCTTCATTAACAACACTTTCTAAATTATCTGGTTTTTCAGGATAATTAACGATAAATTTTAAACCTAAATTTGAATCATAAAGAACATCATCTTCTGAAAGATTTGTTTCTTTTTCGCTCCACTTTGCATCACCAGAAACTACATTATAATGTGTCCATGTTTTTGGCCCAGCATAATATTTATAATAATCAGCTAATATTTGCGTACCATACCCTTCAACAGTTATTTGACGAACAGACATAAAATCATTACCAACACGATATATCTCTAAATCACTATCTTCAGATGCATTTAAAGTATTGATAGTCATCTTAAAATTAGAACTTAGTAGGTCTAATACTCTAGCATTTGGATCAACATCTGGATTAGGATCTATATTTGTGTCTGATTCTGGTTTAGGAGGGACTGTGCCCTTAACATAACCACATACAGAACAAACATTACTACCTTCTTCATAAATGTGTTTACCTTTATCAAATACTACTTTACAACCAGTTACGATACACGGATGCCAATGCTCATCAGTTGAAAATTGCCACTCTTCACTAACAATATGCGTATCATGAGGAATTGCCCCATCATCTTTACAAGCCATTAAAAGGAATGTAAAACTAAAAACAATTAATAATAAAACTGTCTTACTAATTTTTCTAAGCATCATAATCATTCCTACTCTATTTATATTATATAATATTCACCTATAAAATGCAATATCATAATAAAATGCTTACAATTTGCTTTAAACATATTTAGCTTAATGATATCATCTTGAAAAAATAAGTGAAATATTGTATAATATAAACTATAAAGGAGCAAAAAAATGAGAAAAGCTATTATACTATTTATATTAATATTATTATTGCCACTTTTAACTTCTTGTAAGGAAAAGATTAATTCTTTAGAAGATTTCTTCACATTACTTGACAAACAAAACTATCAACTAGCCACTTCTTTTATTCGTCAAGATAAAAGCAAAATAACTTATACAGTTGAACTTGATGTTGATAAAGCTAAACTTACTTATGATGTTTATGATAGTGAAGGTCTAAAAACTTTTAGCCAAATTACTTATGTAGCAAAAGAAAATAGAAGCATTTTCAGCTATACATATAATGAAGTAAAACAAACATGGACTAAACAAATCTCTAATGAAGATCGTCTTCCAGGAACTCTGCCAGAAGAATGGACTAATATAAAAAATTATTCGGAATATATGAAAAAAAATCAATATATGTTGAATGCAACATTTACCAACCCAGAAAAATATGCTTATTTCTATCTAACAATTGAAAAAAATAATGTAACTGGTCAAGGCCAAACTACTTTAGATGATGGTAGTGGTGCAATAAATGCCATTTGGAAATTTTCTAATTATGGTAAAGTTGTTGTAAATCTGCCAGATGCTGCAAAAAAAGCTAGTCAATAAAACTAGCTTTTTATTTTGATTAATAAAAATGCTACTTATTATTAGTAACATTAAATAAACAAATGAAAGAAAACACCAATTTTAATACAATGCGTACACCTCTAGAATTTTAAAGATTTTGCGTACACCTAGTACTTTTATTGATGTTTTGCGTACACCTGCCATTTTTGGTAGTATTTTTTGCGTACACCTAAAATGGCTTGCGTACACCTACTTTTTAATAAATATTTATAACTCAAATAAGTTTATATTTTCTTTTTTTATTTTCTCTAAAGTATTCTTATATTCTAAACTAGTACCTAAACCAAAGGTTCCATAAGTTATTATATCAATATAATTACTTTTCTTTTCCAAGATTCTTGGCTTTAGTACAAATTTATCATTATGCATTAGCAAGATATTACTTATAGTTTTTAATTGATCATCTATAGTTTCAATATTTTCAAATTGTTTTCTTATTTTATCATATTGACTATACTTTCTGCGGTAAAACATGGCCACATGAGATTTACTTTTATTTATTGGATATGCAACTATATAAATGAATCCAAACCTACTACCCTTTTTCTTAGAATTGGTCAAATCGTTGATAACCTCATTACCATAAATATCAAACAAAGGAATATACTCGCAATTGCATGCGAAATTTATCTCTTTATCAATTATGATATCAATAATTTTAATGTATTTTATTGTGGTTTTTTTGTTAGCAGCATCTAAATGTTCGTTTAATTCTTCAGTGCATTCAAAAATATCATATAAAGCCATTTCTTTCTGAAAACTAAACATTGCGTTTAAATTTATATCTTCTTTTGTTTTTGGATTAGGAATTTCCAAGTTTGCATCTAAAAGCTTTGTGTACCAATAATTTAAAAGTATTTTAATGGTTAATTTATTTAGTTGCTCTTCAGAAAACAAATCACAAATTTTAGTATCATCTTCAATATCCTGAAAATATTTACTATCACAATCACGACATATTAGATTAAAAGTTAATGTATTTCTAATACCTGATTTTGACATCCAATTGTCTAGTTCAGAGTTATCAGATGTGAAGATATTTTCTAAATCGCCACTTTCCGCAATCTTCTCAAGAATAAATCTTGGAATACTGTGCGAATTACAAAAAGATGTACACTCTTTATGGCATAACCAACATTTCGTGCCTTTTGACTTTTCTTTTGCATATTTAATTGCATCACTATAAGTTTTTTTTATTTTAATCATTAAACCTTTATCTAAAGTTGCCTTTTCCTCCCCAAAATTAATTAACATGTAATCTTTCTCGTTCATATTTCTCACCTTTTTAATAAATCTATCTTTCATTACAAAAATTATATCATATATTGTTCGAAAATAATACTTTTGGGTGAGAATACTTTTGCTTTGTTAAAAATTCCAATAAGATTAATATCCAATTTAAAAAAGAAGCCTTTTTAAGCTTCTTCCTTTATCTCCATTCCGTTATAGAATATAAATTTAATGCTTCCATCCCTACCCACAACTGCTTTTTCAATCATCAATGCCCATAAGGATTCATCCCATGCTTCAACCACAAGTGGTTGTTTTTTTAAGTTTTCAATAAACACTTCCATTGCTTTATCCTGTGATATCCTTAACTCCTTATCCTTTTGTAGATTCTCGAGTTTCTTATATTCTTCTTCATATCTTTTGCTTAGACTATTGTATTTTTTAATGTACTCATCCTGCGATTGAGGTGTTGAGGCATTTTCTCTTACTAGATGTTTTACTCGTTCTACAATAACCTCAACTTCTTCAGTTTGCTTTTCAATCTTGATATCAATCTTTTCTAAGTCAACTAATGCTTTTCTCATTAATTCACAATCTTCTATAATCTGATCTCTATTCCCCATAAAAGTATTGTATGCATTCAAAAACATCATTTGTATGGTTTCAGCTGTTAGAGTTGGTGTTTTACACTTTTCTTCCTTATTCTTAAACTTCCTATTGCATTGCCAGATAACTTTTCTATACTTGCTTGTGGAATGCCATACCTTTTGTCCATAGAAACCGCCACAATCTTCACACACTAGTTTTGATGAGAAGATACTTTTAGAGCTATAGGTTCTGCCCAACGCTTCACGCCTTGCAAACTCGGCTTGTACTTGTTCCCATTCAACTGGATCAATAATTGCAGGATGGCTATTCTCAACATAATATTGTGGAATCTCGCCTTCGTTCTTCTTCATCTTCTTTTCTAAAAAGTCTACAGTAAACTTCTTTTGAAGGAGTGCGTCTCCTTTATACTTTTCATTTGTAAGAATACTGTCAACCGTTGACTTTTGCCATATGTCTTTTCTAGCTGGTGTCTTAATGCCATTTTCCGTTAAGTGTTTTGCTATCCAACTTGCTGTTTTACCTTTAATAAACAAACTGTAAATTTGCCTTACTATTTTTGCTTCTTCCTCAATAATTTCTAGTTTTCCATTAGCACCCTTTTTATAACCCAAGAAATTCTTATAAGCAACATGGACTTTACCATCTGAGAATCTTTTTCTTTGCCCCCAAGTAATGTTTTCAGATATTGACCTAGATTCTTCTTGAGCTAAACTTGACATAATCGTTATTAGAAGTTCCCCTTTACCGTCAAATGTATAAATGTTTTCTTTTTCAAAATAGCACTCTACTCCTGCTTCCTTTAGTTTACGGATTGTCACCAAACTGTCTACAGTGTTTCGTGCAAATCTTGATACAGATTTTGTAACGATTAAATCTATTTTACCAACTAAAGCATCACTAATCATTTTCTTGAAGCCTTCACGTTTCTTAGTATTTGTTCCACTTATTCCTTCATCTGTATAAACATCAACAAATTCCCACTCTGGCTTTGACTTAATAAACTTAGTATAATAATCTACTTGTGCTTCATAACTTGTGAACTGTTCATCTGAGTCGGTTGATACACGAGCATAACCTGCTACCTTTCTTTTAGTAAGTTCATTGTTTGGTAAACGTGTAAGAGGATTTATTGTTGATGGTATAACCGTTACTTTTGCCATTAGTTTTCACCTCTTCTATTTAGTTCTCTAAGTTTTGCAAGCTCTCTTTTCTCAGGTGTCCAGCTTTCACTTCTGGACTTGTTTTTCCATTCCTTTACTATTTCAGTTTCATCAGCAAGTCTAAATACTAAGATGTTGTTTTCACAAGCTCTTATGCTAGTTACCTTTTCTTTAAAAGTAGCTTCATCAAACTCTTTTAATCCAAGCACCTCGCAGGTTATTTCAATCAATATATCTTCAGGCACTTGCTTTGCAGCACATGCATCTTTTCCATTTTCTAGGTATTCACTACATAACCATACATGCTTATAAGGAGTTGTTTTTCTTCTATAATTCCGTCCACACTTATCGCATAAAATTAAACTTGTAAAAGGATGTCTTCCCGGTTTTACTTTTTTGTTAATTAGGCTATCTCGTCTTTTAAGTTCTTCTTGAACTTGATTAAATTCTTCAACACTTACAATTCCTTCATGTGAATCTTTTACATGATACTTTGGTAACTCTCCATCGTTTAGCTTTGTCTTTTTGTTTATGTGGTTTTCTCTATAAGTCTTTTGAAGAATTAAATTTCCAGTGTAATTGTAATTTGTGAGAATGTATCTAACTGATGACTTACTCCAACTTTTATCTTTCCTTGTAAGATATCCTTCATCGTTAATTCTCCTAGTTATTGATCCAACCCCCATCCCTGCTAAGAAATAATCATAAATAAGTCTAACTACTTTTGCTTCATTTGGTACAATTTCAAACTTACCATTTTCACAAGTGTATCCATAAATGATATAGTTCCAAGGTTTCCCTTCTTCAAAGTTTTTCTTGATTCTCCATTTCATATTCTCACTCACCGATCTACTTTCTTCTTGAGCATAGGAAGCCAGGATTGATAGCATCAACTCTCCATCGCCACTTAACGTGTGAATGTTCTGCTCTTCAAAATATACATCAACACCTATTTGCTTTAGCTCACGAATTGACGTTAGGAGTGTCACTGTATTTCTTGCAAACCTAGATATTGATTTAGTAATGATTGCATCAATCTTTCCAGCTTTAGCATCTTCAAGCATCCTTTGGAACTCTTCACGAGTATCAAGCGTTCCTGTGACTGCTTCATCTACATAAACGCCAACATAGAGCCAATCATTATTGCTTTGGATTAATTTACTGTAATAACTCACCTGAGCAGATAATGAATGAAGCATCGCATCTTTTCCACTTGATACTCTTGCATAAGCAGCTACCTTCGTTTTCTTTTCTAACTGTGGTTTTATTGGTATAAAGTTAACTGTTCTTTTCATTGTTTATCCTCCTTGCTGTGTACGATATTACCTCTAAAGGATGAATGTATCAAGTTATTTGAACGATAAATACTACTTATTTTGATACAATACTTATCTGCTATAATGCCATCACACCTAATGAAATCATCATTGCTAATTATGTTTAAAGCAAGCATCCTTTTTAATTGCATTAAACTTGCATAATAGTTCTCGACATTTATTCTATGCTCTTTATTCATTTTTTCCATTTCCTCTCTTGTAGCGAGTTATAATATAACAAGCATGAGAACAATACTTTTGTTTTGCATTTCCATAGGTTGTGAAATGTTTACCGCATGCAGGACAATCAAATTCATAAATTGCTTTTTTATTTACTTTGCTTTGGTGAGCATTCCACCAATTAACTCGACATTCATCAGAACAAAACATCCTAGGTTTCTTTTTGCTTTCAAGTTTTATTACTTTTTCACAGTTCCTGCAGAAGACATATCTATCAATACTTCCAACATCGATATCATTCCTTTTACAAAACGTACTAATTGAACTTCTAGGTATATTAAGTTCCAGGCTGATTTGACCATAGCCATATCCTTTTTTTCTTAGTTCAATTATTTTTGTTTTATCATTCTCAGTCATCTTTAAACCTCCTAATGGACTTTTTTCCTTCAAGAGTAATAGGACAGTTTCTTAGGTTTTGAGTACCTTTAATTAAAAAATTTCTCAAATTTGGCTTACACCGGTTTATTAATAACTAACGATTTGTTTTTCAAGTAGAGAAGAAAAAGCGAACATATCACCTGAAATTGCCCCACGTTTTGAGATTTAGGCAAAAGAAAAGCCCTCATTCCTGCTAGTTCAAGAATGAGGGTAAATTTATAAATTCTTTAAAGTATTAATTGTTGATTCAATTTGGGTTGTTAACCATGTATTGAAGTCTCCAAAATTGGCAGTTATATAGGCTTTTACATCTTCACTTAATTGGCAAAGTACGGTTTCCTTAGCTTGTTTCAATGCTTCAGCTTGAGCTTCTTTAGTGAATGTTCCACTTTTCTTTAATGATTCAACATAAGTTTGAAATACAGTTTTTACTGCATTTGTTACTACGTTAGTAGCTACGCTTAAATATTCGCTATCCTTAACTGTCTTTGTTTTTGCTTGGATGAGTTTAATTAGTTCAGCACCACTCCAAGTAACTAATGGAACAATTACTGTGGTCACAATTACACTAATGATATTTAATAAGACTTCGTTCATTCTTTCTTTCCTCCATTTGAGTTTGTTATCATTTCGTCAATTCGTTTATGAGCAGATGCATTTGATTGTTCAACCTTTACAAGTCGATTAAGAAGTTCATGATATCTATCCTCTACCTTTTCTAAAGATCGCTCCATTCTATCAATACTTGATTTGATGTAGCCAATGTCACTAATCAGCACTCCCTGACTTTTACCTTCATTTTTATCTTCTGCCTCATTACTTCTTTTGAAAGCCAGATAAGCAAATAATATTGATGATATTGTTCCTAATACACTTATGATTGATAAAACTATTGTTAATGCATCCATTTATTTTTCCTCCAGCGTATTTGCATAATTTTCTATGTAATCTAAAATCTTACCTATTTCTGTTTGCTTACTAGGCAAGACTTTATTATGTTCTTTGAACACGGTTATCATTGATTTATAAGGCTCAGCATAGTTCAAATTAAAAGAGCCTGTTTTATCTAGATTATCTAACATGGCTCTTATTCGATATACATGATAATGCTTTTTATAATTAGGAGCATTGGGTGAAACGGTTAATCTATAAAAGTTAACAAATCGATGCAGAAATTTAGGCAATTTAAGAATCCAATCTTCGTTAATAATTTGATTAAATTCTTCTTCATAACTTTCATCAAGATAAATAAGATTACCTGGTAAATTTATACCAAGGATATTATCTGCATGGGCAACAATGAAATCATTGGTGTCTTCATCAAAAGCATGAACTCTTCTAAAGTATCCTCTTCCCATTATAAAGTATTCGGTTTTGGTACTCGCTTCTTCATTATATAAAGGTAAATGTCTTAATGGTTTATCATCATCAACTATTACCATAATATCTCTATCGCTATTATAACTTTGAAGTCCGTAAGCGGTTGACCCCCCAAGGAACATACAAAGCACTTTAGATTTAAATAATCTCTCTATTTCTTTCATTAAATTATACTCCTAGCTGAATAATCACAATAGACTTAATCTTTATACTTGTTGAATTGGTATTTAATAATAATACATTACCAACTAACCATTCACCGATTAAATTATAATCACTTCCAAACATACGATAATGAAATGAGAAAATGGAGTGTCCAGTAATAAATGATCCAGGAATCGACAAAACAACGTTGTCGTCAATATTAACAAAAACCATACATTTGCTAACTGTATAAGATGATAAATCCCATTTGTATGTTGAACCACTTTGACTTGTTGGCACTACGATGCTTTTTAATTTGTATTTATCTTGAACATAATCAATAGCACGGTTATAACTTAAATCAGCTTGCGACAAAGAAGTAGGTATCATTGTTCTAACAAATGATTGAAGAGTGATTGATGATGTACTTTTTGAATATTTTGCTATTGGAAATTGATATCTCGTTCCATCTGTAATCAAATTATTTTGTATAAGGGTTGGGTATGTTGAGCTCCCCTCTACTTTTGTTAAGGCTACGTTATTTGTCGCTAAATTAACATCTAGGATAACGTAACCATATTTAACTGAATCAAGAGATATATAAACTTGGCTTCCTGATTCAACATATATTCTTCTTCCATAGACTTGCACATAACCATCTTGGAACGTGATGTAATTATTGGAAACTGAATATGATAGTTCGTTTCCTATTCCTTCAAGAATTCCTGCTGGAATCCCTCCACATAGAAAATGGTTTAAAACCGCATCTTGTGAAGCAGAAACACTACTACCTTCAAATGTAATTTTTACTACTGCCATATTAATTCCTCCTATTTTCTTTCAAGAAGTTTTATTTTATCGGTTAATTTCACTCGATACTCACCTAATACGACTGAGCATTCATAGAAGTTACCTTTAAAAGATAATTGTGTAACCATAGTGTCATAGGTCTTTGAATCAGTAACAAATTCTACGAAATCACCAACCTTTAGATTTTTAAATGGAATAATGATTGAATTATCCATATTTACTTTGAACTCAATACTATGCTCCAAATTGCTCTTTAATAGTTCACTTTGGGCTTTTGTCAGAAGTGTTGAATATTCATTATCGGAGTAGAATGCACTTGTGCTTTTCACATAAGGAAATCTATCTACATTACTTTTATTATTTGTAATGGTTCCATTAGTTAATAGATAATAACCTACAATAGAGGTATAAGTAAGGTTATCGCTTTTTGGATAAAAGATAACTTTATTCGTTACTTGACTTTTGGATTCTGTTATCTCTAGGCTTGTAATACAAGGAAGATTAGATTTTATCTTTAATCCACTAGTAACTGATGCAATATCAACATTTATTCCGCTAATTCTTCCATCAATATCTATAATTAAAGAATAATTAAATCTAACACCATATGTTTTTGCTAAAAGTTCACTAACTTCAGTAATACTTTTTAGTTCATTATCTTCATAAAAAATAGTTCCATATACTGAAGCACTTTTACTTAGCGTTAAATAGTTAAGGTTTTGTAGGGGATCATCATTTGTTTTAAAAGTTTTCGATATAAGACTTAATAAATAACTTCCTACATCACCGTTATAAAAACCCACTGGAACTTTTAAATCAAATATAGATGTGAAATCATTGGTTTCAATTTTCGTTTGAAACTCATCCTTTACTTCTATTGCTTCAATAATTCCAATATAGAAATAAGAGGTACCTCTTAAAATGACAATATCTCCTACTACTGCTTTTATTCCGGTTCTATTGACTACAAAATTAGATTTTTGATAAATGACCGAATCAATAACTAGCTCAAAATCATCACTCACATGTGCATGGTCAAGAATTGCTAAAGTAGATCGTTTTAAAAATACTAGTTCCATTAATTACCCTCATACATTTCTAGGAATTGAAACTTACATACTGATGATTCACTAACTCCTGGTTTAAATTTAATTTTATATGTACCTACTTCAAGATACAAGAAATTGTCGCAATTAAAGTCTTGATATTGATAAACATCAGAAGTTACACCATTAACCGTCATGGTCATTTCTTGTTCAGTAGCTTCTGCATTAACAACAATTGTATCTGTTGAGTTATTTGTAACCACTAAAAGTTTCAACTTGGAAACTATTATCCCATCCTTCATGATTTCAACAGTAGGATGAATTGTCTTGCCAATTATTTCAATTCTTACAGGTGCCTTAACACAACCATTGTTAATTACAGTGATTTCACCATTATAAGAACTTGAATATATATAAGGATAGGTGAATGGAAAGACCTTATTAAAAGCATCTTCATTCACGTTTATTGTATGGCTTACCTTGTTAAGCCACATAGATAGCTTATCAAATGCAATAGAGCACTGAAGCACACCATATGAAATTTCCGTTTTTCCAATGGTTGCTACTTCAACATAAATATATTTCAAATTATCTGCTTTATAAAAAAGCCTTAAAGATCCTTTACATTTTTTAAGAAAGTTTAGAAAGTTTGTATATCCAGCATAACCTTTCAAAAAAATAATAGTTCCTATGATTTGACTTTTTGGGTTTTCTCTTTTTGCTAATTTATACGTTCCATTAAAATTAAGATATGTGTTCTCCCTGACTATTCCAATGCCATCAACTCCAGTAATCAATGTTGAGTTACGATAATCAAAATAGAAGGTAGACCCTACTTCATCAACCAAATAAAACTGTCTCATTATAAGTAACTACCTCCTAACTTTCGATTTAATGCATCTATATCCACTGTTGGTGATGTTGTATTAACCGTTATGTTGTTTGTAGTAGTGTTACTTGTATTATTGTTTGTAGTTGTTCTACTACTTCCCTTGATGGTAAAAGCATCAGAAAACCAACTGCCAATATCACCAATGACATCTCCAACCCAAGAGAATACACCACTAACTCCATCTATAATCCATTTAATTGCATCTATAATCGAATTAAGAATATCTAGGATTGGTTGAAGAATTTCGAATACAACATTAAGAACTGGAACAATGACAGCTTGAATCACTTTAGCAATTAACATAAGTGCAGGTGCTAAAGCAGATATGATTCCTGAAATAGCACTAAGCATTATGAATAAAGGTTGCAATAGGATGTTGATTAATGGTTCTAGTAATTTCATGAGTGTAGCAATGACGGAAATTATTATCTCAACAATTTCTAATAGTGGTTCTAAAACAGCAATAATAATTTCTAAAATCGGTTTTAGAATTGTTCCTAATACCTCAACAAGAAAAGAGATCAGTTCGATTACCACTCCTAAAATATTACCGATGATTGATATGATACCCATTAGTGATGATAAAACTGAGTCAATTAAACCAGTTATTGATTCTATTACTTTTACTACTAAGTATATGATTATTTGAATAATATCAATTATAGGTCTTAGAATATTCATTAATACTTCTATAATAGGAATTAATAAATTTACTAACTGTGTTATTATCTTTTCAATTATAGGAATCAAACTTTTCACAATACCAATAATCAAATCAATAATCGCAATAAGTGGATCAAGTATTTCGCTAAGAAGGTAAACTAAAGTATCAATAATTTCTTCAATTAAATCAATCACTGCTTCAACAATTGGCATGATGGCACTTATGATGTTATTGACTAATTCCATTACAACTTCTAATACTCGACCAAGTGCACTAACAATTACACCAAGTAATTCCCTAAACTTTTCATTTTGAAGAAGAAATACAGCTAAGATAGCAATTAATGCACCCCAGCCTATCGTCGACATCTTACTTGCTAAGTTTAGTGATTTGAAGGTAGTTACCATGGTCTTCATCATCGGAACTAGTTTTCCAATTACAATTAGAATGGGACCAATCGCAGCTGCAACTCCAACTAGAGAAATAATAAATGTCTTAGTGGGTATTGTTAGATTCTGCCATACTTCTGTCCAATGCTTAATTGTTGGTATAACTCTAGTTTGAATCATGTCTACAACACTACTTATATAAGGCACAACCTGAACAGCTATGGCATAACCTACACTTTGAAGTGATCTTTTTAAGTTAGCAAGTTCATCTGTAAATGTTCCTGCAACTTTGGCTTGTTCATTTGTAACGATTCCTAATTCATGTGCTTCTTTTCTTAAGTTAGATATTTGACTACTCGTAGCAGTGATTACTTGTGTAAGTTCACTACCCAATTGGTCACCAAATATCTGATTAGCGACTGCAGTACGAGTTGCTTCATCTCCAACTCTTGCTAAAGCATCTCTTATTTTCAAAAACGCTTCATCTGTAGATAAACCTTCTAAATCCTTATAAGTTAGCCCAATTAAAGCTAACTTTTCCGCATACTTATCGCCATTCCCTGAAGCAATATCCCCTAGTATAGCATTTACCTTTATAAAGGCTTTTTGAAGTTTAACAGTATCTAGTGCTAAGATACCACAAGCGTGAGTCCATTCCTGATAGGCCTCCACTGATAAATTCACTTTTGAAGCATTATCAGCTATCGTATCAGCAGCATTCATTGATTTAATAGTAAGTGTTGTAAGTGCAGTACCCAAACCAACAATTGGTGCAGTTACGTATTTTGATAAATTGCCACCAACTTTAGCAAGATTTTCCCATTTTGCATTTCCTAATGCTTCAATATTACTATTAGTCTTTTCGAGTTCACTGTTCAGTTTACTCACTTCTGCTTCGGTGTAAATTACACCTCTTTTAAGTCTATTGAACTCTTCTTCACTCATTGCACCGATTTGAACAGCTTTCTTGGCTTCCTCAAGTCTTGCATTTTGAGCTTCTATCTTTTGCTTAGTAGATTCTAAGGTTTGATTTAAAGTGGCTTGCTTCTTTTTCCAAAGTTCAACATTGGTTGAATCATACCTAAGGGCATTATTAATTGCTTTTAAATCTTTTGATTGTTCTTTTAGAACTTTATTTAAGTCGTTAATTTTTGAATCAAGTTCAGTAGTATCAAGTCCAAGTTTTATGTTTAGTCCTTTTACTGTTTCAGCCACTTCATCTCACCTCCTAAAGTAGAAATAAATCGATATCTTTTTGCGTTGCCCGTTTAGGAGGTTTATCTCCACTAAACATCTTTGTTTGAATATCTAGTATTTCAAGATATGTTGAAACATCAAAAAGCTCAGCATCTCTTAGTGGGATTCCAAGTTGAGCCAGGTTAAAGATTATATTGGCTGTAGGGTTGTGGCTTTCCCCCGACTCTTCACTAGGGTGTGGACATTGGTTTTTTAACTGATCCTAAAAGTTCCCCTATAACTTTTGCTAGATTTTCCAGCTCAGTAATTTCACTAATGATTGTAAAATCAAATTCATTTAAAAACTCATCATATGATTTATTAGTAAATGGCTTATGTAAAATATACGTAATCTTAAAGATTGTATCTATCAAAACTGAAACTTCATCTTCGCTTTTGGCTTTTAGTCCATCAAGTTTCTTAACATCTGTGAATAGTTCAGTACCGAACACACTACGATAACTGATAATAGTAAATAAGGAGGAACGAAGCTTGTACTCCTTTCCTCCCAAATTAATAGTTCTTTCCATTATTACTCAGCCTCAATTACAGGAAGCTCTGGTATTGAAGTTAAGAATGTAGCATAGTTAGAGTCACCATAGCAAGATGTGACGTGTGTTGTTGAATACTTGCTATTGATCTCAATTGGACGAGCAGTAATATTTAGCGTGATGGCATTAGCTTCTACACTATCCGCTTTTGATTTACTTGCTTCATTAATAGGGGTGACATTACATAAATAAAACCACACCCTACGTGCTTTTGCATCACCTTGGAATTCACATCCAAGAGCAAATGTAACAACTTCTGCATTAGTGATTTCTACTAGATTACCATTTGTAAGTTTCTTATAGCCAAGAATATCGACTTTAAATTCATCGCTAATCTCAGTCATCTTAAGAGAAATAGTACGACCTGCATTTTGCACTAACGTTGCAATAACAGCATCATCAGCATAAACCGATGTACTTCCACCAACGATATCACTTGTAATCTCTTGAGCACCATATAAACGTACCGGTGTAGTAAAAGTCCAAGTTCCATCAATACCCTGGGTTGCCTTTGAGTAATGGACGTTAGTAAGACCGAATGTAACTTTGTTATTTGGCATTTATATTTCCTCCATATATATTTCATAAACTCTATTTAGCGACTTATCGGCATTCCGATTCTCGCTTATCAAAGAAAACACTAGACCATTATCTAGCATTGCTTTTTCTAACAAACCTTCTAAAGTTAAATCCTTCTTTTTGGTGACTAAGGTGATTTGAACCAATGACCTATACCATGTCGGATGATTATCTTCATATCCTCTTGGTCTTTTAGTTACCTCTTGATAAACAATAAAAGGCATGCTTGCATTATCATCATTATCATAAACGTTTGTTCCATAGAAAACTTTATCAGGTAATACTGAATTTAAAATGGAGAAAAGCTCGTTTAAGTTCATTTACTTTCCTCCGTTTCTAATTATTTTTTTAATATCCTCAAGCATGCTAGGAGTAAACGACTCATAAGCAGGTCTCATAAAAGGTCTTGCCTCTACAAACCTACCGCTTATGTGTTTGAATCCAAGTTCAACCAAATGAACCAAGCGTCCTTTAGTACTTGATGATATATAAATTGTTTTTGTTGCACCACTCCCAATAGTTGTAAGAATAAAACTGTCCGCTAAGTGCAGATTACCAGTTTCACTTCTAGGACAGTTACTTTTTATATATTCTAATATTTCTTTGGCAGTTTGATCTAGTCGTTCTTCAATCCCATCCTTAACATCATCAGCATAATCTTTTATTAGTTCACTAATTTTTATACCTAGTTTATCAAGATTCGTCGACATCTTCTACCTCAATATCTGAACTTGATAGGTACAATTCCAAGAATTGTCCATTCAAATAGGTTCTTTCAATTTTGTATAGCTGACTATTTATCTTCACGAATTTTGATTGGTCATAAAGGATGGATTGGATGACAACTTTTAATTCATATTTAACATTCATGTGGATGCTCGTTTGGTACTCACTTTGAGTGACTGATCGCTTGCTTCCAATGATATCTTTTTTTGTTTTCAAAATGTTTGTTTTGTTTCCAAGCGAATCGACACTTGAGGTAATGCTTAGCAGTGTAAGGTGGGTGTTAGCTGAGTTAGGAAACATAAGAGCTTACTCCTTTACCGTCAGCACTAACTGCCGAAGCAGAAAGTCAAAACTTGGAGGCAGTTCCTTTACGCTTCCGTCATTTGTAAAGCCATAGAAAGTCTTACAGTAAATTAATACCAAAGCTTCCACAATGCCATTTTCACTACAAGCGATATCTTCACTGACACCAGTTGAGCGAATCAACTCTTGGCAGGATTTTATGTGTAGTTCAATTTCATCGTCGGCATAGTTTTCATCCTGTGGAATCATCAATGCCTTTTTGACCTTATTTTTGATAAGTATATTATCACTCATTGTTTAACACTCCTTTATTATATCTTTCGCTTCATTTCACGTTCAGTGGTCCGTTTTACTTTTACTCTTTTCTTTTTGTTGTACCTTTTTACTTCCTTTCGGTTTCATTGTTCCATTCTACTCATACTCATTTCAGTTCATTGTACCTTTTTACTTGCTTCATCCACTTAGTCACTCACACTGCTAAATTAATGCACTACCTAACAAACAAAAGAGGGTAGTTAGCCCTCTTGATTGTTAACCTAAGCTGTGGCTTTCTTAACACGTAAGAAGCCATTAAATCCTACAACGTTTCCTCCTGTAAAAACGGAAGCCTTGTAACAAATAATTCCATCTTTGAATTTATAATCAGTTGATTTTCCAACCTCAACTGGTGAGAAGATTGGAACTTCATAATTTTTTAAGGCTCCATAAGCAATACAGTATTCACCTGCAGTAGTTGCTACATCACTGATTGATTTACAATGAGATGAAATAACATAAGGTATTCCATCAATAGTACTTGCTAAATAATCAATTGTATGGACCTTTCTTCCTTCTGGTGTTCTTAAATTTGCAAATGCTCGTAAGTCATTTTTATTAAGGATTAGACAAGCACCACCTTCAACCTCTTCATCACCACCATATGCAAATACGATATCATCTAAAGTAGTATCAGTGATAGTACTAATACTAATATCCTTTGATGCTTCAATTGCTGTTGCATTTTGTGAGAAAATACCTGTGAAAGTATTTGAACTTCCTGCACCGCGTAAAATTTGTTGTGCGATTTTCTTCTTCAAAGATATTTGAATGTTCCTTAGAACTTCAGCTTGGTAAGGTAGAGATGGTAATTTTTCTAATTCTTCAGTGATTTCAGTGTAAGCAGTGACCTTTACTTTTGTAATAGTTACATAATCATAATCCGGTTCAGTATTTTCATAAGGACTACCTTCAGCAGTTAATCCCGCTTCGCCATGTGATTTGACATATGATTTCTTATAAGTCTCACCACCATTTAAATTAACAACACTAACCTTATCAACAATTGTTGAAACTTCTCTAAAAGGAACTGGAGCAATATTTGATGCAATATGATTGGGCAGTAAAATATCACCAGCTGAAACCGTAATGGTTCTTTTTTCTTTCAAATCTTGGCCACGTTTTTCTAACATTTCTTTATTTTGAGAATTAGTCTCAACGTTAACAACTTTAACATCACTTTTACTTGCAATGCTCATTTTCTTTTCTATCATTGCTCTTTCTTCTTGAAGTTTATCAACTTCAGCTTCAAATGCTGATAATTTTTCTACATCAGTTTCTTCAGCACTTGCAGTGCGAATTTCAATTAATCTAGTTTCAATTTCTGATTTTCTTTTAATCAAATTCATTTTTTTACCTCCTAAATGGTAGATTTGATTTTTATTCTTTGTTTGATGATATTTGCTTTACGATTTTGCTCTTCTAAATCCATAGCCTTTAGTTCTGCATCCACAATTTCTAAAGAGCGAGCGTGAATACTGGTTGCATCATAAGCAGGATAATCAACGATTGACACATCGTACAATCTCTCAATTCCAAGGATTCTACGTACTGGTGTCTTTCCACTTCTATCCCAACTTTGATTAGCAACTGTAAATGCAAATGACATCTTATCTAAAAGTTCTGCTCGAACCATTTTGTAAATGTCCTCATTGGACTGTGTATCGATTAGTTCTGCATGTACTTTCAAGCCTATATTATCCACACTTAATGTTAGTGATTTGTTCTTTGTCCTAGCGATAATTAAAAAAGAGTCCATATGATTATATTTCATTGGAACATCTCTCATCAAAGTTTCATTCAGCGCATTTCTGTCAACTATCTCAATAAACCCATTATCTTCATCACCTATTAAAGTTTCATTTTCAAAGACGATAGCATATCCTTCTAGAATCATCTTCCCTTCTGCTTCTTCAAAACGAAGCTCGGCAAGGCGAGATTCTTTACCCATTGTTTTCTTCATCTTCATTTCCTCCTATTTGATATTGGTTGGCTTTTGCTGCATCAACATAATTTAGCGATTGAAGTCGCTTGTTTCCATTTTCGATTGGTTCTAATCCTAGAATTGCTCTTGATTCATTCAGCGACATTATTCCTAGTCCCATTAGTTTTTCAATAGCACCTACCTTTGTAGTCCAGGATGCATACTGAAGTCTTTCACTAAAGAAAAGAATCTCTTCTCCTCGCTCAAGTTCATTGATTGTAAGTAGCCCATTAGAAAAGGCTTCACTTAATTGAATTGCAATGGGCTCAATCGTTGATTCATAAAAGGCATTGAACTGAGTTTCATCATATTGATTGGAAAAGATTGATTTACTAACACCAAAGTAATCTAAAATTTTGCTTTGTATAAACGCTAGAGTTTGTTCATCTATAAATTTAGGATCAACATTTAATTGTGTATAATCACTCTTAGAATCCATCGGAATGATTGCACTATTGTCTTTAGATGATCTCTCAAGAGCACGATTAAATTCATCAAGTTGCTTTTGTTTATCAGCTTCCTTTAGCATTCCATTAATCTTTAATAAACCCTTGATTTGAAAACTTGATAACATTCCATTTTCTATACCTTGAAGCAGTGAATCATTAATCTTTAGTGTTTTTAGTAATGCTTCATGTGCTTCATTACTTGAAGTTCCGCCAAAGAAATCATTAGTAGAATAAAATCTTTTTAAGTGAATGACATTATCATATGGCAGAATATAGTTTGTTCCATCTTCAAAGTAGAACTTTAGAAAATATGAACCATCGTTATCTTCTATAGGTTCAACAATAATAGGATTTAATGGGTAGATGGCTGTTAGTTTATAAGTTGCTTTATCATACATTGGATAAACAAAAGCATTATCATTTAGTAAAAGTAACGAGATAGTTTTGTACAAAAATTGATAAGGAGTCATTAATGGATTTGGGCGATACTTCAAAAGAAAAGCAATTGAACTAGTCTTTTCAGTTTGAACACCACCATCTCCAATTTTTATGTGTCTACCTTTTAGTTTTGCACATTGACTGGCCACCCTATCAATACAAATTCTAACAACATCACTATTAGTTATTGAATTACCAAATGGTATAAATGGTATTTTGATGTCGCTTATAACTTGATATGAATCAACACTACCAACTTTTTTCTTCCGTTTAAATATACCCATCAAAGCACCTCCTAACTAATCATGTTCTCATAGTCTTTTTTGTATAAGTTAAGTACCGAATATGCAATGATTAGAGCAACAGTTCCATCAATTCGCTTATACTTGCTATTTAATTTGCTAGGTTGAATGTTTCCATTAACATCTACCTTAGCTTGTGTATTTGCTAGACACCATTTTAGAATTGGATTGTTGTCATAAATCACGAGTTTGTTTTTCAAATCAGCTTCAAGTTGTTTCATTGGCTCTGACAAAGTATAGACTCCTTGTCTTATTTTTTCCATAGTGAAACCTGCATCTTCCATCTCATCAACCCAATACCTAGAATTCCACGGATCATAACCAACCCATAGAGGTCTAATATCATAATCATAAACCATATCTAAAAACCACTTAGTCACCTTAGTAAAATCATTTTGACTACCTTCAGTTAAAGTAATGAGTCCACGTTTTACCCAAATATCATACGGAACATTATCTTCTTGCATTCTTTTTTCTAGCACTTCACTTGGCATGAAGAAATGAGGTATTATATATTTTTTTCCATCTTTGATTACTAGAAGTATACTTGCTGTTAGATCAGTTGTAGATGATAGGTCAACTCCACCAATTGCATAACTATCCTTAATAAAGTCAATATCAAACTTAGACTCATTATTTAGGTCAGCAAATGTTAACCACGAACCTGACTCAAGTTGTTTAATATTAAAATCCTTACAAAGCATTGTAAGACGAGTGGATAAATCGTTCTTTGCTTTATTCATAATATCTTCAATATATGAATATGTCTTTATTTTCCCAAGTGAGGGATTTGACTTTTGCCATGAAGACTTATCTTCATATATTTCTTCTACTGAGTCTTGAGTGTATAGCCACGGTAGAAGACGTTCATCGATGATTTCACCCTTTATCATCTTTCTACAATACTCTAGCTTCTTATCAAGAAAACCTCCCACGACGTTCCCTTCGGTTGTAATAATAAAAATAAGTGGCTCTTTCTTGGTTGATTGACTTTGTTTGATGGCATCATATACTTTTGAATCCGTCATTTGATGAACCTCATCAATACAGCCTACTTCAATGTTATAACCATCAAGGTTGCGTGACTGAGCAGATAACTTCTTTATCTTATTTTTGGTTTTAGGTGAGTAGATATAAAAGATGTTTTTCCTACTTCTTTTTTCCTTCGATAGAACTTTACTTTGTTCTCTCATGTTATTGATTTCTTCAAAAAGGATCGATGCTTGATCATTTGTATTACTAGCACATACAATATCGACACCACCTTGTGATAAGAAAAACTCAGCTAAGTCAATCCCAGCAATATAAGTGGTTTTACCATTTTTACGAGCAACAAGTAGGACTACTTCATTAAATCTTCTAAGTCCAGTATCTGCAAACTTAAAGCCATAAGATACTTGAAGTAGTGCTTTTTCCCACATCTCTAAAATAAAAGGTTCACCATTAAATGGTGACTTTGTGTGTTTGCAAAACCGTTCAATAAAATCAATTCGAATATTACCAGGTCGTTCATCAAAAACATAAAGTGGATTATCTAAATCCTGCACTAAGCCATTTAGGACTGTTTTGAGTTCACTTCCAACAATTATACTTCCTTCATTAATTTGCCTAACATACTCAAGCAGATAGTTCATTGACTATTTGCCTCTTTTAGAAAATCGTCAAAGTAGTCATCTCCATCATCAATATCTCGACCAAGTATTGAATTTAAAGTTTTAATAATCGACTGATATGTTGATAGGCTTTGAAGATATGTTTTATACGATAAATTTACTCGTTGATTACCTTTGCTTGATGTTTGAACTACATAAGTTGATTCAATACTTGATTCAAGTTTATCTAGTTCAATTTTTAAGAATGCTGCTTTCTTTAATAGCTCATCTACTAGTTTTGCTTTAGACTCATCAACACCCTTAAATAATGAGCTCATCCTTTTATACTCTTTAGAGACTAGATTAACTTCCTTCTTCATCGCCTAATAACTCTCTTTCATCAACTTGCTCATAGTTATCAATAGAATCTTCCGAGCCTAGATATAAAACATTTGATAAAAGTGCACCATCAACTTTTGATTTAAAGATTTTCCCTTCATCAGCTGTGTAAGTTTGTTTAGCCATAAAATCAATCCTCCTTTACGATACTGTCCAATTTTTGTTTGTTGCAATAGCAATTTGAGTACTTGTTACTTTTGCTAGATTAACACTTCCTAATGTTAAGGATTTTGATGTTTGCCCATTTAAATTCTTTAAGGAATTAAACATTGCAACAATTGAAGCACCAGTTAACATTTCACAATTTGAGAAGTTAGCACTACAATTCCAGCCATTCTCTAGAATTATATTTGATATAGAACCATTATCTCGAATGTGGTAAGCCTGAATAACAATTGAGAATGTATTAGGAAGTTTCAATGTTTGAAGAACACTACAATAGCTAATTGTCTGACCTGATCCACTAAATCCTTGAACACCACGTGGAAGTTCTAGATAAGTGACTGCTTGAAGATTTGTAAAAGAGTAAGTAGGAAATGTGTAAATGTTGCTTGGACTTTCAAATGTAATTGAAGGAATGTTGGAATTGTGAAATACATACCTACCCCAATTAGATAGCGACCTTGGTATAACAACACCAGAATTCCAACCTAATGTCTTTTGAAACGCATAATCGTAAATAGTCATTAAAATACCATCGGATGCAAACTTGATAGATTTTATATTTGATTCTTCAAATGCTCTCTCGCCAATAGAAATTAAATCTTCATGGAGAACTATTGAAAATGTTGAAGTGCTTTTATACATAAAATGCGAACCTATATAACGTGCTTTTGTAGGTACAACAAAATCAAAATTACTGCCTTCTATTAATTTAGCCAAAGAATTTAACTCTTCGCTTTCATTATTAATTCCAAAGATTCCATTAACAACCACTGCTTCATAAGGCTCACTAATATACGCATAGCTTCCAGGAATGGTTGATCCACTAATTGTTGTATCGCTCGAAATAAACGAAATAAACCACCTACCTGCATACTTACATACACTTGATGGAACTATTAAGGAATTATTACTAGCCACCCTGTAAAGATAAGTTGCTCTATTATGTACAAACTTCACATATCTTATAGTTCCTTCAATGGTTGAATCAATTTCAAATGCAAGTATTGTTCTTGAAATCTCTTGTTCCGTACCAAGTCTTAAAGTTCCATCAAGAGTAGACAGTGTGCCATCTGCATTTACTTTAATATTTATTTGATACATTTTTTCTTTCCTCCATAACAATTAAAAAAAGGAAGTTTCCTTCCTCTTAAGTTAATTAAACTGTTTTCTTGGTACAAGAACCAAATTGCCAACTACTTCAATTCCAAATATCTCATATGCAAGATGATTAAATTTCTTCTTTTTAATAAGCCCCTCTTCATCGACAATGAAAATAAAGTTATCATCTCTTATTGGATAAATTTCTATAAAGCCACCAACCATATCCTGAAATGTTTCAAGACGGTCTTCTACACCATCAATTTTCATATAAGATATAATATCGTTTGGCTCAATAAGTAATGCATGTGTTTTATTTTCACTGCTCAAATAAATACGTAAAGGTATTACTATTTGAGCATTGCAAGCATCACAACACTTTCCTCTCTTAAGTGGACTAGCGTTATTACCAGGTTCATTAAATTCTTTACTACAAATTGAACATTTCATTATTACTTCCTCCTTCAAGGTAGTTACATATTCGCTCTAAAGGAAAGAAATATCAAGTAAATTATTAATAAAACACTCACGTTTTATGTGAGTGTTTACATATGATTTTGGAATTTCTCGCTTTTTGAAAATCTAGCCTCACGCATTTTGGAGGTGGGGCGTACGGTCCTAAAGGTATTCTATAATTTATCTAGACGGGGGGATGGTTTCCATTCATAAAAATAAGTGTTATCATTTGACGGTCTTCTATGACCAAAGTATATTCTTTTATCTTGTTTAATATCTTCATATGATATATTGCCTTTAAGATAATTAGAAAAAATCATCCTTAACTTTTTATTAATTTTATATTTAGAATACCCCAATCGGAAGGCTTCTCTTTGTGCAGATAACCATTTATCAACATCATATTGCCTTCTAAATTTTTCATTATAGCCATTAAACATACCATTTGACAAATAAACTTCACCGTAGTTATATCTACCAAGGCTAATTAAAAATTCATCTATTGTTAACAACCTGCCTTCAAAATCCTGTAGCCCAACCCAATCATTAATTTTGGTTACCTCTATTATATGGTACTCATTGATATGTAGATATAATTTAACATTTGGTGTTTTATATAATTCATCGTAAGTTCTTCTTCTATATTTCCAGGTTAAAGGGATTGGTTTGGTTATAGTTAATCTTGCTTCTGCATTAATTTGGTCACGATATATATATCTAGTATCATTTGTTACAATTGATATATCTTTACCAAAACAATCTACAACCCAAACTAGGTGTTTTCTTGTACTTAAATAAAATTCATTTCTTTCGTTTAAATCTTTTAATGGAATAGAACTATGTTGAAACTCAATCACGGTATCTTTTAAACATACATCTGATATATGTTTACTATATTCATTAGATAGTATTACTTCTTGATTCTCTTTTGGAAATATAGATTGCCATCTTCTATGCCATTCAGACATAGCATCATACCATGGATCGCAATTTGAGTTTTTGACGTGTGCAAAATGGTGGATGTTTATTTCACCCATTTTTCTAATTAGCCTTGATTTACACAAAGGACAATAATATTCTATGTTTGGAATGGAATCTTCAATATCAATTTTCTCACCATATGAATTTAAGGCATAGAACATACTAATTTCACCAACCTTTAGACAAATTATATCAAAAATAACGTATTTATACAATAATATAAAATTCTTAATTGTTTACACTTATTCTATTAATATATTCCCATACTTTACTTTCCATCTCATTTATTGCTTCATTAGCTTCAATGTAAAGCTCTGTATCCTTTTTATCTGGAAATGCTTCAAGCAGCGTTTGCCTAAGTTTATGTAATGCTTCAAGCCTTAATAAACTATCCTCAATTCTAATTGCCTTTAATTTATCATGCATTCTACTACCTCCTTATAAAGTAGTTATACATTAACTCTAAAAAAGGATATTAGCAAGTTATAAAATTAGATTACCATCTTCATCAAACTGATGACCTTTTTCAAATCGTCCATGTTCCTTATTGTGACAGTCCTTACAAAGTAGCATTAGGTTATCTTGATTTATGGATATGTTAATATCAGTAACATTTTCTGGTGTTAGTCTTATCTTGTGGTGTACTTCTTCTCCAACAGCCCCACATCCTTCGCACCTTCCACCAGCTGATGCAATCTTTATAAGTCTTGCTGCTTTCCATTCATCACTTCGGTAAAAGCGATGAATCAATATATGTTTCTTAGCCATCTATATAACACAAAGAATTTTATTAATTAGATTTGCTTTGTTGGTTCTTTCCCAAGGAACATTAATGTCACTTCTTCCTACATGGCCATAAGTTGCTAAATCTCTAAAACTTACTTCTTCATTTAAGATTTCCTTCTTCATTTGCTTAGGACTAAAGTTGAATATCTGCTCAACTACCTTTTTAATTTTTTCTTCACTTACCATAGCTGTTCCAAAGGTATCTATGTTAATAGCAACCGGACTGGCAACACCAATAGCATAAGCAACTTGCACTTCACACTTTCTAGCGATACCACTTGCAACAATATTCTTTGCTACATATCTTGCGTAATATGCTCCAAGCCTATCAACCTTTGTGCAGTCCTTTCCACTAAAGGCTCCACCACCATGTCTACCTACTCCACCATAAGTATCGCAGATTATCTTTCTTCCAGTTAAACCTGAGTCAGCATAACTTCCACCTTCAACAAACTCACCAGTAGGATTGATTAGGATTACAGTATCTTCTTTTAATAGTTCAGAAGGTATTACTTTTTTAATGCATTCATTAGTAATGAAGCTCGTGTAGAAACTCCTATCCAGATTAGGTTTAGTTTGTTGAGAAACAATTATAGTTGTAACCTTCACAGGTTTATCGTGGTCATCGTACTCTACTGAAACTTGGCACTTACCATCCGCGCCAAATATATCTCTTATAGGTTTTGTTAGCTCATCCATTCGGATTGCAATATTTCTTGCTAGAACTATTGGTAAAGGCATCAATTCATTAGTCTCATCACTAGCATAGCCATACATGATTCCCTGATCTCCTGCTCCATCCTTATTAACTCCTAGAGCAATGTCAGGACTTTGATTTGATACTTCTACAATAAGTTCAAAGTCGTCCAAGTCTTCATACCCAAGATTCCCTAGCACATCATAGACAATTTTTGAATAGTCAATTTTTGCATTTGCAGTTATCTCACCTGCAATAACAATCAACTTATTTTTAATTAAGCATTCTACTGCTACTCTTGCTTTTTTGTCTTGCTTCAAACATTCATCTAAAATAGCATCACTTAACTGGTCACATATCTTATCTGGATGACCTTTAAATACTGCTTCACTTGTAATTATCTTCATTTGTTTTTCCTCCTAAACTACTAAAAAAACGCTATATACCAACTAGTTGGCAAGCGTTGATTGTTTTGATTCTTATAATAATTTTAAAGGCATATAAGCAACATACCTTCCATAACTATGACCTGATGAATTTACTAAGAATCCATAGTCATATCCACTACATTTTATTAAGATGCAATGAGTTACGTTATTTTCATCGCAGTACATAAACTCTACATTTTCCTCTATGAATTTATAATCTTTCAAAGGATAATTAGTAAATTCATCAAAACTTTCTTTGTATAAAGTGATTGTTTTCTCAATTACAAATTCATCTTGTGGCACTATTTCTTCTCTTGTAGGTTTTCTAATAAAGTTAACTTTCATTTCCCTTCACCTCCCAAGCTGTATAAACACTTCGGTATCCACAATCCCATGTATCGAATATCACACCGTCAATTATACAAGTAATGTGTCCAGTAAGTTTAACTATGTAAGTGCCTTTAGGATGCAACAGAGTAAAGTCATCTGCTTTAATTCTAGGTTCTCCTTTTATTGCCTTAAAGATAAGTCTAGGATACCCTTTAAAGTACTTATATAAAAACTTTGTATCCTTATAACTACTAAAACCTAATTCTCTTTTTGTTTTATTTAGATTTCTTCGGCACTCTAGGTAATCAATATTTAGTGCAGTTGAAGTTGCTCTTACTACACAATCAGTCGTTGATATCCCTTTTGGATGTCTATTATAAAATTTAAATGCCATTTCTTTCTCCTTTCAAAACTGTTCTGGTACACACATATTCGCTCTAAATGAGATAAATAGCAAGTTATATATTTATAATTATTTTACTATAGAGAAATTTGCCCTACGTTTGCTTCTTGTTTTTAAGTCGAACTTGTTTCCAAGTTTGAAAAGATTAACCAGCACGTTGGAAGTGTTGCCCCTGATTTTTGATTTATTGAACCAAATCAGTGAATTCTACTTTATAATCAGGAATATCGATAAGATTAATTCTTTCACCATCTCTTTCAAGATAGCAATTATCATAACTTTGTATAAATCTTAAATATCTTTTTACAATCACATCAACATACCTTTCATCAATTTCCATAAGGTATGCACTTCTTTCAATTTGTTCACTTGCAATTAATGTAGAACCTGATCCACCAAATAAGTCTAATACATTTTGGTGCTTTTTGCTTGAATTCTTAATGGCTCTACCCACTAGTTCAAGTGGTTTCATTGTAGGGTGTAAATCATTGGCTTTTGGTTTGTTGTATTCCCACACGGTATCTTGAGTTCTGTCCTCAATAAAGTAGTGAGCTGCTCCTTCTTTCCAACCATAAAGAATTGGTTCATGTCTCCAATGATAGTCTTGCCTACCAAATACTAATGCATTCTTTACCCACACTAAGCAACCAGATAATTTAAATCCTGCATTTTTAAATGCTGTTCTAAAGTTAATACCTTCTGTATCTGCGTGGCAACAATAAATTGCACCACCTGGTTTCATAACTTCTGACATGTTAGTAAAAGCACTTAATAGAAAAGTATAGAAATCTCCATCGGCTTGTTTATCATTTTGAATTTTACCAGCAGTTCCTTCATAATCAACATTGTAAGGAGGATCAATAAATGCCATATCTATAACTGTGTCATTAACAAGTTTATTTACATCAGTTAGGATTGTAGAATCTCCGCACATTAATCTATGTTTTCCAAGAATAAAAAAATCACCACGTTTAGCATAAGGGTTCTCAGTTAGCGGTTCACTTTCATCGAAGTCATCCTCCAATACATCTCTTTCTAGTTCTTTTTCTAAATCCTCAAAACCAAACTCAGTCATATCCATTTCAATGAACTCTAATTCTTGATTTAATTTATCTAAATCCCATGTAGCAAGTTCTGAAGTTTTATTATCTGCTAGTCTAAATGCTTTTATTTGGTCTTCCGTTAAGTCATCTGCAATTATACAAGGAACTTCATCAATACTTAGTTTTTTGCAAGCCTTAACTCTTGTGTGACCTGCTACAATCACATTATCAGTAGTTATAATTACTGGAACTTTAAATCCGAACTCACTTATTGATTTAGCAACTGCATCTACTGCTTCATCATTGTGTCTTGGATTATTAACATATTCTATTAAATCAACTATCTTCTTCTGTACTATATTCATTTTCTTGAGCTCTTTCATCAGACCATTCCTCCTTCATTAACGCTAGTTTTTTATCCATTAAATCTAACTCATCTTTTCTTTCACTAAAGTCTCTACCAAAGTTCTTAGTTAATAAGTAAACTATTGACTTAAAGTCAGGTTGAATTTGTTTCTTGGTTCGATGAATCTTTCTTTTTTGTTCCTTACCTTTTCCTCTATCTTCTATGAACTGTTCTTCCTCAACAACTTCATATCCCATAGCTTTTTTATATAAAGCCCCTACTAAATCTTTCTTAAGTTCTAGCTTTGCCTTTTGTTGCATATCTTCAATTTCAGGATACTTCTTTTTCAGCCTAACAAAAGTAGCTTCATTGATTTTTAGATACTCACACATTTCTCTTTGTGTGATTAGCTTTCTTGCACAATCTTTAATGAAAGATAATACTTGATCCAACTGTCCTGAATCTTTCCACTTTTGATAGGTGTCTTTTTTGGTTTGCATCCCCATTTAATAACCACCTCACATAATAAAAGCCCTCATAAGTGAGAGCTTATTTTTATATTCTTTTACACTATACATTATACCACTAACCTCTACTATACTCTAGATAGAAAAAGGTAGAATATACTATAATTTACTATAAACTTTTTGGAACAACAACTAATTTTAATGCTTTTCGGTGCATCTTATAAACATTATCTAAACTGCAATACATATTCTTTGCAATATCATCCCAAGTTTTACAACTTATATAACGACTTCTTAACAAAATTTGATAACTTGTATTATCTACGTTTGCTATTACAAGTGATATCTCTTCCTTTAGTTCAACTAGTCTAGCAACTTCCTTTTCTATTTTTTCTTCCATTTCATTAATTCTTATCAAATATTTCATAAAAGGAGATTCAAAACTTTTAGTTCCATCAACTCTTTCAATATCAAATCTAGATGTTGGAACGCTATTTGAAAGTTTGTTTAAGTTCTCAAGTTCCGCTATGTATGAATTAATCTCAATATTTAATAACCTTGCCTGGCTTAAATATTCCTTTGCAGTCATTTAGATTTGCCTCCTTTAATATTTGCCTTTACTGCCTCTATTAATGCAGATTGTGTATGCTCCTTGCGAAGCAGTGCTTTTACAATCTCCTCATCAATTGTATTTGAAGTAATGATATGTTGAACTACCACCGTGTTTGAGGATTGTCCTTGTCTCCATAGTCTCGCTATCGTTTGAAGGTAGAGTTCTAAACTCCAAGTAAGGCTATACCACACAAGTGTTGATCCCCCGCTTTGTAGATTTAAACCGTGACCTGCCGATGCTGGATGAATTAATGCAACTTCTAGCAGTCCATTATTCCACTTGGCGATACTACTAGACGAATCTAGTCTTGCAAAATTAACGCCTAGTTTCTTTAGCCTTTCTTCAATTCGCTTCAAGTCATGTCTAAACCAATATGCAACAAGTAGTGGTTTTCCATTTGCTGCCTCAATGATATCTTCTAAAGCATCAAGCTTTTTTTCGTGAAAACAAACAGTTTTTAAGTCATCAGTGTAGATAGCACCATTAGCAAGTTGGCAAAGCTTACTAGATAACACTGCAGCATTTGCAGCAGTTACTTGCTCTTCTGTGAATTCTAAGACGTATTCCTTTTCTAAATCATCATATGATGCTCTTTCTCCATCACTTAAGTAAACTTTATATTCACTATTCACTAACTCAGGCATTTGGATATAGTCCTTTGATTTCATAGATATAGTTATGTCTGATATTTGTTTGTAAATTGCATCTTCTGCACCAGGTAGTGGTTTATAGGAATAAACAATCATTCCATTTCGTTTATCTGGTACAAAATAAATATTCCTATATTGGGTTATGAACCTTCCTAATCTCTTACCCAAATCAAGAAGTCTAAACTCTGCCCACAAGTCCATGAGTCCATTTCCTGCTGGTGTACCTGTAAGTCCTACAATTCTAGACACCAAAGGTCTAACCTTCAACAAACTTTGAAATCTCTTTGACCTTCCATTTTTAAATGACGAAAGTTCATCAATAACAACCATATCAAAATCAAACTTTACACCACTGTCTTCAACAAGCCACTGAACATTCTCACGGTTGATAATGTAAATATCTGCTTTCTTCCTTAGTGCACTAGTTCTTTCATCAACATTTCCTATTGCTACTGAGTATATCAAATCGTTTAAGTGATTCCATTTTTTTATTTCTGGTGGCCAAGTATCTCTAGCAACCCTAAGAGGTGCAATAACAAGTACTTTGTGAATATTGAAAGAATCAAATAGTAAATTGTTTACAGCCGTTAAAGTAATTGATGTTTTACTCAACCTAAGCCCATATCAAGTAAAAGTGCCGATATAGACTTATTCTCTATGAAACCAATTGCATATTTTTGATAATCATACGGTTCATAATTCATTTTGCATCACCTCCTCAAGTATTGTTTTTATTTGGCATTCATCATCTAAGGTATAAACTTTAAACCCTAAATTTCTCAACTGTTCGTGCCTAGTAACTTGTAGTGGTCTAGGTTTCTTACCAGGTGCCTTGACTTCCACAAAGGCAATCTTGCCATAGGCAATTAGAATTAACCTATCAGGTAACCCTGCAAAACCAGGACTCACTAGTTTCAGTGCAATACCACCTCTTTCCTTAACAGCTTTTACAAGTTTCTTTTCAAGTTTATTTTCTTCTGTCATAAACTTCATACCCAAGAGGTGGATCGATATAATCAAACATCACATTTTTAAGGCTCTCAACTGTTGGAAAAGATGTCCTTCTATCAACTCTCATTTGTTCGCCATTAACATAACCGTAGTAATGTGAAGTACCATAAGAATTACTAGCTTTACAAATCAGACAAAACCTTCCCTTGAACTTCAGTTTTATAGAGTCTTTTCTTGTATCAGTCCACGTTTTATCAATAAATGTCTTTTTTCTATTTGTCCGATTCTTGATTTGCCTTTCTCTTTCTTGTGCTGCCATTATATCGCCTTCCATTATTCCTGCACAAATGCATCCTACTTCAATACTCTCAAAGTAGTCATCATGATGCATTACATGAACATACCTAACGCTGGAACAGCCACACAACTCGCATATCTCATAAGCATCACCTGTGTCAATCACCTCTTCACAGTACCATCCATCAAGAGGTGCGTTCCATGATTTTAGTTTTTTAAGACATCTAGCAATATATTTTTCATTATAGATTCCCATTTTTTTGCTCCTTTCTTAAAACGCAAGTACGCTTTTTGGAGGACAACTGGGACAATATGGACAAGATTTCCCTATATTTACTATTTGCTTATATGTATATATTTTTTTTATTATAATTAATAGTAAAAGTTGTCCTGTCCTTAGAGGTTGTCCCTTTATGCTCGCTCATAGAGACGTTGTCTGCCATAAGTTGGTAGGTACCGTCTCTCGTTTGTTCTCTTCCACCCAGGAATTTGCATCATAAGTGCAGATATTGCATAACTATCATGAGGCTTAATATCAGATATGTGTTTCATAAAACATTCACACCATATTTCAATATTGGTTACCGAAGTTCTTTTAACTGTTCCCTTAGGCATTAAATCATCTTGGCTTAAAAAACTACGTCTTGAATAAAGGTCCATTTCATCCCAATTCTCTGGTAATAATGTATTAAGATAATTTTCAACCATACCTAGCCTATCATCAGCTTCCATCGCATCTCTTTGTGCTTTTTCAGAACATCTAAGTAAATCACCCTCAAGATATAGTTTCTCGCCTAGTTGATAGTAATGTTTTGCTTCTGCCCAAAATTGATCTCTGAAATTTTTATCTTTTGTCCATTTCCACTTTTGCTCTTCTTGATTAAGTTTAATTACCCAAAATCTTCTATTACCAGTAATATCTCGCAAGTATCCATGTTCCCCATTAACTGTTGCAATTATGATACATTGTCTTGGGTGGTTTTCTACAACACGTCCATAACTTGGGCGATACTTATCATCTGAACAAGAAATAAAGGATTTCACTTTTTCTATATCAGCTTTTTTCATACCTGCCAACTCACCAATTTCAACAATCCAGAAACCTTGTAATTTTTCTGCCCCGGTCTTATCGTCCATATCAGTTAATTGTAAACCATCGGAAAAGTACTCTTCACCTGCTAGGTATTTAATAATTGAGCTTTTTCCAATACCTTGTGCTCCATCGAGAACTGGCATTGTGTCAAACTTGATACCAGGTTCATAAATTCTAGCAATCGCTGCAACAAATGTTTTACGTGAAACAGCTCTAACATAATCGGTATCATCTGCATCAAAAAAATCAATAAATATGTTTTCTACTCTTTTAATACCATCCCACTTTGAAAGTGCATTTAGATAATCTCTTATCGGATGGAAATGTCGATCACTTACAACCTTATCGAAGGCAACATCATGGTTTCTACTTGAAAATGATAAGTACCTTTTATCAATTAAAGCCTTTAGTTGTGCAGTATCTACATCTTTCCAGTACTTATTGCCTATGGTTCTTTCCCACGGTACACTTCCTGTTAATTCAACTTGATTTGCTAAATCGTTATAAGCAAAGCCTTTTAAGTCCGGATCGTTTTCTAATATTAATATTAGGTTGGCTGTTGTATTTTCTAAAAGGGTACTTCTCTTCATATAAGTCAGCCCTTTTTTCCAATCGGTTTTAAATTCTTGACTCGCTATTTCTATACGTTCTTCTATAATATGAATCTTAACATTATCATCATTTGAAACTAAGTCGCACATTTCATTAAATGACCTTTTCTCATCAGCATTTCCAAACTTATGAATTCTAACTAAATCAAAAGCATTTAGTAGCATTCCACAAGCAGGGTCAGTTGCGTGATGCGAGTATACGAATATGTCATCATAAACTACGACACCTGCATTTGAATCAGCAGGAATATAATCATATCTTCCTTCTTTAACTGATGGTTCATAAACATCTTTTAGAAATGTATTTATTGCATTAGTTATGGAATAGGTCCTACAAAAAGCACCAACTAACCCATCTTTTGAAAGTGGATTTTGTTGTTTGTTCTTACTATTTTCACGTAGTAGAGTTTCTTTAGATGATGTAGGTAGGGTTGTAATGTCTTGCCAAGTTGGATATTTCGCTAAATAGATGTCTGGGTTTAACCATTCTTTATCATTTCTTTCAAATATGTACTCTCCATCTACAGGTGTAGTAGGCCAATACATTAATTGATTAGGAATATACGAACATTCATCAAACTGATCAATTCCACATTCATTAGCAAAGAATCTTGTAATTGCAACATATTCATCTGGAGTGACATCCCTAGTGAGAGGAATGATAATGCGAATTCTTGGCTTTTCAGGAGTATGTCCGTGAGTCGTATAAACGCAAGCAGAATAACCGCAATTCTTAATAAACTCATCGATAAACCCTACCTCTGCCCTATCTGCATCGAGTGTAAGCATTGATCTACTTACTACTGTTTCACGAGTTCTTCTATTATCACGAAGTAACCCACCTACAAACCCACCTTTATCTTTTGCTTTATCACGTTCTTCTTTCTTTAACTTTGGATATTCTTCCACTGTTTCTAACGTGCGTAAAGTAGTCTTCAGTCTTTCACAAAGTTCATCAAAGGTGGTTATACTGTTTGACCATATTTTAGCTTTAGAACTATTTCCTAAAGCAATGCTTAATTTTCTCATTTCATCCTCCTTAATCCTTTTGATAAAAGTCTGTTTCATATCCATCAGCATTAAGGATTAATCCTTCTGCCCATCTTGGCGTAATACTCATGATGTTACCTATATCTTCGACCTTAACAGCATTACTCGCTTCAATAACAACCTCATCATGAATGTGCATGACTACTTTGTAATCTTTTAAGTTTTCTAATGCATTGGCTAGAATATCACGAGCTGTTGCTTGCACTATGTTTTCAACGAACTTTGGTCCATAGGATTCAATTCTTTCCCACTTCTTTGTTGCTCCAATTCCTTCATACGTAACACAATCCGAACCAAACTTGTTTAATTCGATTCGAGGTTTCACATAATAAAGTTTCCTTCCTGATGGTAGAGTTATTTGAAGAAGTCCACTACGACATTCAAACTTAAGTCCGTGTGTTTCTTCTATACTTTTATTTCTAACAGCACTTAATACAGCTCTGTCTACATCCCACCAAAACGTTACAATATTAGGGTTTGTATATCTCCACATCCTCACAAGGGGTTCAAGTTCATCTTCTTTAAGCCCAATCTCAAGTGCACCCATAGCCTTTAATGCACCAACCGATCCACCATAACCAAGAGCAAGTTCTGCAATTTTACCCTTTTGCCTTAAGTGTCCATTTACACCATGCTTAACTACAGGTACACCAAACATCTGCGATGCTGATGCACAATAGATGTCTTCGCCTCTTTCAAACGCATCTAGTCGCCACTTTTCTTTTGCAAACCAAGCAAGCACTCTTGCTTCAATTGCAGAGAAGTCGGATACTATAAACTTGCAACCAACACTAGGTACAAAGGCAGTTCTAATTAATTGTGATAAGGTATCAGGGACATTTTCATATAGCATCTTTAATGCCTTGATGTTTCCAACTCTTACTAAATCACGAGCTTCTTTTAAATCAGGTAAAGTATTTCTAGGTAAATTTTGCAATTGGATCAATCTTCCTGAATATCTGCCAGTTCGATTCGCACCATAGAATTGGAACATTCCTCTAGCACGTCCATCAGAACATACTACATTTTCCATTGCTTTATATTTCTTTACTGATGATTTAGAAAGTTGTTGACGAAGGCCTAACACATCACCGATTTTGTCACCCTCATACTCTTCTTTTAATTTTGCAACATTCTTCTTGCCTAAGTCATCAGTTTCAATGCCATTCTTTAATAGCCACATTTTCATTTGAATTACCGAGTTTGGATTATCCAAATCAGTCATCTCTTGCATTGCAGTTGTAAGTTCATTTCCTGATATCGTATCTATTGCGATTGCCTTATCTACAAGTGTCATATCCAAAAGAACACCACGGTCATTGATTAGTTGATCTATATAGTACTCGCTCCATACAAAGTCAGGTACAGGGAACTTTGACAATTTTTCTTGAATAGCCATCTCGGCTTCTACATCACGAACATTGTACTTTTTAAACAAAACCCATTTATCCACATCGTGAATAGGTAGATTTCTAGTTCTTCCTCCATTTACCTTAGTAGGATTACATGGCATACAAAAATACTTTACTAGCTCTTTTCCTTCAGATAACTTTTGCTTTTCAAGTTTAAGCACTTCCCCCACTCCTTGCAACGATAAAGGTAGTCCAATATAAGCAGACCAAATCATCGTGCATCTCCATGATGATGGATTTAAGTATGTACCAGTTGGTAAACCAAGAAACCTTGATAAACAAACTCTTTCAAAACTAGCATTAAAAGCATATTTTATAACCTTGTCATCTTGTAAATAAGCAAGAATGGCAGGTGGTATTTTTTCGCCATTTGCTAAATCAACCACCTGCACATCACTACCGTCTATAGAGCACCCAAACAAGATAATTTCAAAGTCTGGAGATTCCACATAACGGTATAATCCACTCTTGACTAAATCCACACTGCTATACGATTCAATATCGATGCTGAGTGTTTTAGGATAGGAAGTCGTCATCATTGTCCGTTGCGAAATCACTTTCTGCACTGACTCTACTTCCTAAAGGTTCTCCATCACGAATCTTTTGAAGGTTATTAAGCCCACAAGCAATTCCTTTATTTCCGTTTGAGTTGAAAGCATAAAAGGTAATACTAGCTCTCCCATAAACTCCTGAGTATACTTCTGAACGGTCAAAGATAGGATTACATGCTTCATCAACAATACCAGGTGCAGTTGCTGAGTTTGCATTTACAAAATAACTGTTTGCATAAGCTGCATCATCTGGTCTTTCTAAATCCCCATCACGAAGTGGAGTCTTAAGTGCACTAAGTGCAGGTAGAGATTTTCCATTACCCTTAAGTTTTGATTCACCTTCGTGATATGCCGCTTCAATTGCATCTTTAATCTTTTGAACTGTTGCTACATCACTCTTTGGAATAATAAGCGATACTGAATACTTTGGTGTTCCACCATTAATTGACTTCGCTTCCCAAACATTGGCATAACTCCAACGAGTGTTTCTACCAGTAATAACTTTTATTGATTTTGTTTCTTTATTTGACATAATTAATTCTCCTCCGTATTCGTCATAAAGTCGGCTTTTGCCGGATTAAATTCTGGTCTTTTATCGCTTTCCAGTACAAGCGTTGGTTTTCCGACCGGTTTTATTAAATAACTACTTAACAATTCATCAAACTTAGATCTGCCTAAGAGTTTTTGCATCTCAGTAATTCCAAGTAACTTCTTCTCATATGGATCAAACCCTGCTGCACTTACTTTTGTAGCCACAATGTTATCATCCACATACTTACGAACTGACCTGCCTTCTACTAGTTTGAAGCCAGTCCACTTCTTGCCACTAATAGCAGAATGTAACGCATAGGCTTTAACATCATTTGCCCATTCTACAAGGTCATCAATTTTCTTTAATACTTCTTCAATTTCTTCATCACGTAGCAGTGCAGGTTCTGCAAACTCCAAAGCAGCTAGCATCATATTGGCGTTGGCTCTTTCTCTACACGTGGTTTTTACTCTACAAAACTGACACCACTCACCACTTTTAAAATCTCCCTCGCCATTGTACGCTAGTTCAGCCGCAGGAATAAGTACGTTGTTAGCCCAATTATAAAGGTCTTTTGTCTTCATTTGGAAAGTGCTAATATTTGCCCTTCTTGGTTGATAGATGGTCATACTCACATCGCTAATTTCATACAAGTGATCAAACAACTCCAATGCACCTAAAGCATAAAGCATCATTTGAGAATTCTCACGGGCTTCAACTTGTACTCCTTGACCGTGCTTATAGTCAATAACATGGATTATTCCATCTACAATAATCACACAGTCTCCTGTACCAAATCCATCGGAAACATATCTTGAGTAATCTAGTCTTTGTTCTATTAGAATAATTGGATCGGCACAAGTCTTCTTTACTTCCTCAATTAACTCTAAAACATAGGCTACATAACCATTTGCACACTCTTCCATTTCTTCACTATACCAATCAAGTGTTGGCATAGGGTGGTTATCCTTTAACAAGCCTAGAGCAATCCTAAGCTTGTACTCACAAAGGGTGTGTGCATCAGTTCCTTCTGCAGCATAGGGACTCACTACATCTTGAGAACCTTCCGATAATCTCACGGATTGAGGACAATTCATCCATCGATGTGATGAGGAAGCCGATAGTATTGCGTGTTTCTTATCTTCCATTATTGAGTTTCCTTGCATCATCTAAAAGTGCTCCATACTTGTCAGGACTAATTTCTGATAGTTTGCTTGCTCCATGCTTATTAAGTAAATCACGAACATTTGCTGTGAAACCATCTCTAGATAGTTTGGCTAATACCTTTCTTACTTCTTCTAATGTGATTGGTTTAGCATCTTGAACTTCATCAACTTTTTCAAGTTCATCTGCAATACTTAACAACTCGTTTGCACATTTTCTAATTTTGACAGCGACATCCTTTTGACTCAACATTCTCACCTCCAACTCTTTCTTTTTTGATTGACTGCATCATTACCTTTTTCGCTAAGCTTTTAGCAACAATACTAATTGCTACTAGAGCTTCAATTACCTCATTGTCAGTAATTAATGATGCTTTTTCTGGTTGTTCCATTTGTAACCCCCTTCTGAGAAGATTTCTTTCATCTCAAGAGTAATAGGACAAAAGGTTTAATGTTGAGTACCAAGTTACCTGTAATCTTTTAATAATTCTTTTAGTTCATTAAATATCTTAGTTTTTCTTTTATTAACAGCTTTCTGAGATAAATTGACCTCGGTGGCGATTGCACGTTCTGATAAGCCTTCACTAAACAGAATAGCTATTTGTTTATCGACTTCATCTAGACTACCCACAGCCTTCCATAATTCATTCTTGAATTCTTCATTAACGACTTTCTCAATAATGGTTTCACTTTTTGAAGATACCTCATATTCATAATCTTCATAAAGTCGATTAATGGATAGAGGTTTTCCATTCTTACTAAATGGACATGTACTGCAATCATCATTACAACGTTTAAGTCCACCACGTCCATTACTAACTTGACATCTACTTTCTCTTTCTTTTCTTTTGTGTTCAGCCCATAATGGTTGCTTATATGCACGATACACTTCCTCACTCACAAAAATTCTTTTACCATCAATGTCTAGGTAATAAGGCCTGTCCCCTGCTGGTACTTCATAATCAATAAATTGTTCTTCTTTTGTCATGTTTTGTCTCCATTTCTGAAATGGAGTCTATCGGTCATGACAAAACAATCGTGAAAAGGCATGCTGAAAAACAAACGGATAGATTCCATTTCTGTTTTTGCAACATGCTTTCACGATTGCCGATTGCATTATTAAATTGTTAGTCACTTCCCATCGTGAACCTCTACTGGCCTAGTAGAGTGAAAAGTGGCATTATTGTATTTGGACAACTAGTTACTAAATACAACTAAATTATACACTTTTTGAAATAAGTTTGTGGGACACCATATGTCCATAAAAAAAGAGCCATTACGGCTTCTAATCATTAAAAATATATTAATTATGACTCTACAAACAAAAAAAAGGGATGAAATCAACCCTAATATTTATAATTTGTGGGACACTAGATGTCCCAAAATAATTATTCATCTTTATCTTTATCAGTTGTTAGTGGCACAAAATCTGCCGCCCTCAACAATTTATTGATTCTATCAATATCATACCCTTGTAAACCAGCAATTGCTAGAGAGTATGCATCATCCTGTTCATCACCTGGTTTTAACTTTATCGCAGTCGCATCCAACAAATACTGTGCTACTACGGGTACTAATTTTAAACCAATGCATAGAGCAAGAACTTTATTTTTTCCTGGATTTTTAGTTTCACCATTAATGTATCTAGATATTGTTTTTCTATTTATACCTGATGCATCTGATAATTCATTTACATTAACATCATAATATTTCATTAAAGTTTTTAGTGCATCCATTAAAGACATATATTTAATTGGTTCTAGTTCTCTCTTATCTTTTGTAAAAGTACTAAAACAATTTTTTGCATTACCCAGTACGGAACCATTGTCATCCTTAGGTACACTTATATTATATTTAAACCTGCTATCTTTACATAAAAAGCAAATAGAACCATAAGTACTGTTATACTTATCACCAATTGTACTATAATTAAATTTTAAACAACATTCATCTACATGTCTCCTAGCATAATCAGTTAATTCAATATGACCAAATATGTTTTTCATTATATATTTAGGATCATTTAAACATACATGGTTTTCAACAAATATAAAAGCGCCCAACAATGTAGGGAGAATAGTTAATGAATCAGTTAATAGTAATTTTGCTGCATCTTTAAAACTAATTGTATAGGCTTCATTCTTTTTCAGGCTACCCTTTTTAAATCCATAAGGTCTTACATATTTACCATCAACCCAATTTAATGCTCCTAATGCATAATCGAAACCTACATCAACCATTCTCTTTCTTGCAGCATAGATTGTTACTCCAAAGAAATCAGCAACTTCTTGCATAATTTCCGTTATGCTATTTAGTTTATCATAATCTTGAAATGTAGCATGTCCAGATATTATTTCTTTTACCTTCATTCTGAACGGTTCCTTTGGCATTAAAATAAGTGGTGATAGTGTGTTTGCCTGTATTTCCATCTGTTTTATTGGTAAATTTGTTTGAGCAGTTTGAATTCCTCCATTAACTTCACACTGAATGCTCTTTAATTCTTTATTATAAATTCTTGCAAACTTAAATGCTTTTTTATGAATTAAATAATGTATACACTCATGTGTAATTGTCATTCCAGGAGAACCAAAAGAGTAGAGAAAAGCAGCTTCAGTATCAATAATTGCTGTATTTGACTTAACTGAACCACTAACCTTTTTCCCTGAATGGAGTTTATAAACTTCTACATGTGATTTTTCAAAAAATACTTTCCCAAATATTGATTTATCTTTTGAAAGACCAGCCTCAATAATATGGAGACCAATCCTTTTTGCAAGAATTTCAGGTTCAATCTTCATGGGCTTTTCTAAAGCTTCAGAATAGTGCTCTTTAAGTATCTTCGTGGCAAAATTTTCATATTCTTCATACCCGTAAATTTTGGGAACTAAATCACCAGTTACTGGATTATCAAGACGTTCTTTGCCGTAGTATTTTTCAATACTTTCAATTGTAATGTTCTTAAAACCTTCATCTAAATCACAAGAGCAATGGATTTTATACCAGTTTGAGATATCTTCTGACTCGTATCCTTTATTTGTTCCATCAGTAACATTAATACAAACCTCTGCTATAACATCAAACTCAATAAGCATGTCTTTTTTATCTTCGATTCTTGTGAAGAGATATTCAATGTCTGTGACATTAACTTCTTCAATCTTGGTAATGCAATCAGTTTCTTTTAACAGATCATTAGCTATGTCTTCAGCATATTCTTGCATTTCATTACGAATTTTATAACCAAATCTACTTTTAACAAACTCTAAAAAATGATTTTTATCTTTCATCCATGTCACCTATTCATTAAGATAAATTAAATTGTTCGTTTTAAATATTATAATTTCATTATATCACATTTGCTTAATCCTGTCACTTTTTGTTTGAAAAAAAGAGGGAAGTAATCCCTCAAAATTAAAGTACTATTATTTTATTGAATTTTTCTACTTTAATTAAGACCATATCCTTTATCTCTTCAGGTAAAACTTGCCTTACTTTTAGTAGTTTATCAGCTAGATAGGAAGAGAACGCTATTGCATCAATATCGGTTGTTCTATTTAAGTATTCCTCTTTCGATATTTGACCGGGTTGCTTAGGATTATCAAAATCCTCCTTCCATTCATTAAGTATAGATTGGTTTTCAGGATATTTAAAAGAATAATCTTTTCCTAAATCAATTTGCATATCTTGGTAAGCATGTCTAGTCTCATGAAATCCAGTTATCATTATCTCTAGTAAAGAAGCATTTTCTAAGAATGAATTATTGAATACTATATAATATCCTTCTTTAATAAAGACTGCTGATATATCTATTTCACTAAAATGGTGATGGTCTTTAAATGTTATTTCAAGTGAGTTTTCTATTCCTAAAATTTTTCAGCAACTCTAACACTAGCTATTGCAGTATTTTGTTTATCAATCGTAATTATACTAATTATATTTTTACTTCAATTCTTCTAAGACTAATTCTAAAAGTTTAATTGTGAAAGCTCGATTGTTCGAACTGTGTTCCCATGTGTTTTGGTTTATATTTGTAATTTTTCGTTCTGGTAACCCTAAAGCCATAATATTTTGATTTTCATAATAATGGCTTTCATCAACAAGTGACTGGATTAAATATTCATTGCCTGTCGATAAAATATTGTGCGCATTATTGTATTTAACAAATTTATCATAAATATTATTATCACTTGCTGAACTATTAGCTGAAGCATTTAATAAGCTTAAGTTTTCAAAATTGCTCCTATCAATATCAAATTCTACAGGTGAAATGAATTTGTTTTTCAATGTTTTCCAATTATTTAATCTTAGTGGTTGAGCATATTCATTTTTGCTATAAAGATGTTCAATAGTAAAATTACCTGTTAGACAATTTTCAATATATCTATATAAGCTATCCTTACCATCACCAATAAAGCTTAAAAACCCTTGTTGTAAAGATAGAATTACTTTTATGATTCTACTAAAGTCTTTAATATTGGGTTTAGGGTCACTTTGAGGATGAGTCATATATGTTAAGCTAAATACTTGTTGAATGTTTGTTTTAGTATTCGTTACAATATCATCTAAAGAAAGTTTTTCTATTTTTGTTTTATTATCCAGTTCAATGTTTTCAATAAATCCTGTAACCCTTTTGTTCCAATTTCTAAGATAATTATTGATTAATGTTAAATTTAATCTTTTTGAAATATCCTCAAGTTTTAAAATATCAAGTTCTTTTGTTCCACTATTATAAATATTTGTTGTTTTGTAGTTATTACGTTGTTTAAACAACGCTGTTAGGACTTCAACTAAATCACTGTATCCCTCATATTTTAATAAAGCAAAGGATAAGTACAATGGAGAAGTATTTACTAATGAAGTATGTCTTCCTTGTAAGTATTTTAATATTTCTTCTAAATCTGTTAAATATTGAAGGAATGCAACACAAAAGTCTTGGGCTATTAGTTGATCACTATATACATCGATATGATAATAAGACAACCACTTACCGACATTTAATGCGTCAAGTTCGTTGCTATTCATATCTTTATCATCTTTATAATATGCTGTTAAGAAAATTTTTAGAATATCATTCAATTTAATTTTCTCGTACTTATTTGTAATAGATTCGAGTACATTTTTTACTTCATAAATTGTTTTGGTGTTCCGTGATATATTTAAGGCCTGAGATAAAATTGTAAGAAATATTTCTTCAGGAGACAGTTCAATCGAAAGTGAGTTTATATTTAGGAAATATCTTAAGGCATCTTTTTGGTTATTATATTCTAATAATATAACTGAAACCTTATCTAAAATATAATTATAAAGGCCATCAAATTCAGCATGACTTTTACTTTCATAATGTCTTTTTATAAACCCAATAGCATCTGCAATTGTTTTATCTAGTTCTATTCTTTTGCCTGTTCCAGTATATCCTTCAGGATTATACCCTAAAGAACCAACAAGTTCTTTTGTAAGATAATCACTTTCTTGAATAATGAAATTCTTATCTTCTTGTTTGCCATTATAAACAAGTTTTTGATGTTCTGCTCTTTTAGAAATTGTACAAAAGTTATCAGCTAGAATGGATAGAAACAAAACAAGTGTTGTTATTCTTTGTTGGCCGTCTACCACTTCAGTGATGTCAGTTTTACAAAACGCAATATTACCTACAAAATATGATGAAGAATCACCTTTATCAAAATACTCATTAGCAATATCCATAATAAATTTATAGAAATTTCTTCCATTATTTTTTCTATTCTTTCCTTCCCACACATATTCTCTTTGGTAATAAGGTATATGAAAAGGTTTATAACCTTTTACAGTATTCCTCCCATCTATTAATTCTCTTATTGTTTTTTCTAGTGGTTTCATCTAATTCCCCCTAATATTTATAGGTATATGTATCAATTTTCTTTTGTTGAATATTTACTTGACCTTGTAAATATAAATAACTCATTGTATTTACTGCTAAAGTAAAATACTTTCCATTCTCTTCCCAAATGTATTCATCAGTTCCTTTTACTTCTATAACTGGTAGTAATATGATTTCACGGTTAAAATCAGAACCGATTGGTCTCATAAATCTATTTATTCCTGGTAACCTTATTATCTTAGTTACAATTTTTGCAAGATAAAAATACATATTAAAATCAGCATCAAGTAATGATTTCATTTTTTGGTTTTTTAATTCTAGTATATTATTGTGACCAGTAGAAACAAACCAATCATCTTGAAAGAAACAAACTCCTCCGTAAGCCGCATCACTGGCGATTGTAAGCAAATTTATTTTCTTTCTCTCTGTAACTTCGCCACTATCTTCAAGGTACCCTGAACAACCATTATTTTCTTTTGATGCTGTAATGTTTTTTATGGTGTGCATTTCATCATATACATCACTTTCATCTAAGTTCTTCTTTTGGGCTTTTATAGAGTGAGATGAGTTTCTATCAAACAATTCTCCTAATTCAAACACTTTCCAAACCAAAGAGCTTTGCTCTTTGAGATATGCCGCTTCGTACTTTTCTCGCTCCGCTTCATACTTTTCTCGCTCCGCTTCGTAAAGTCTTATTGTCTTTTCTTCTTTCCGAGTCTTTGCTTCTTCCATTAGTTCTTTAATGTAATCAACAGCTAAAGTAAAATATTTGCTGTTTTCTTCCCAAATATATTCTTCTGTTCCTTTTACTTCTATTACAGGTAGTAAGATGATTTCACGATTTGGGCGGTCTCCTGTTATTTTATACATATAACCAAAGATGCCACTTTTTTGAAACACCTTACGAATTATTAGACTTATATAATAATAAACGAATTGGTATCTATCAGCGAGTTCTTTAGCTTTATCATTTTTCCATAAAACAACATTTATATGCCCACCACCTGTCATAATGAATTCTTTATCATGATAAAAGCAGTTACCAAATTGGTCATCCAATGTTATACCATTTGTGCAAGTTTTATAGTCTTCCAAATGCTCAATATATCCTTCTTCACCGTTTCTTTGTCCACCTTTGTTAATAAGCAATAAAGTGTGGGAGTCGGACTTTATGTCCACAATATCCAAATTCTTATTACTTCTTTTTGTATTATAGGTTGAATCTAGATAAAAGAGATCACCGAACTCAAATGCCTTCCAAACTATATTAGTCATTTTAAATTTCCTCGCTTAAAATATCAATAATATAATTTTCTAAAGTCTTATCAGTGTCCCTATATTCGTTTTTTACTTGATTGATTAAATCTTGTTTTTCTTTAAGCATTTTCTTAATTGTAATATTTTCAAGCGTAATGTCTGCTTCTTCTTTACTGTTTGCTATTAAGTTAGGATTAATCTTAGCGCTTGTTTCAATTTCCTTATTTACTTCATAGAAGTTAGACCAATCTCTTATAAAAGTTGATTTCTCTTCGATGTCTTTAGATAATAAAACTTTATCAAGTAATTCGGCTTTCAAATCGTCATGTCTACCGTTTTTATCTACCATACCGCTATCTTTAAGATAAACATAACCACTGTTTGTAAAATCATAATATTTAATTACGTCACTTGCTAGGTGATTTCTACTTAAATCAAATATAAATATTGAAGTAGATGGAGTTTGCCCACTATCAGTAAATAAATCATCTTGCATTTTTATAACACTTTTCAAGGTTGCATAATCTAATATTTGTTTAAAAACGTCTCTTTTTTGGCCGAATTTTTGTGGTGGAATAATTACTACTACTTTTTCGATATTTTGGGTATTGTTACTTTTAATTAATTTTATATTTTGTAGAACTATTTCAACAGGTTTATAGTTATCTTCATATGGAGGGTTTAAAATGCCTTTCGTTGGGTTGACATTTAATGAACTTGCGTTCAAATCAAAAATATTCTCGTTAAACAACAGTTCAGTGTTTAACCCTTTAATTATAAAGTTTGCTAAACATAAGGTCGTCATTTTAGCATCAAAATCATTAGCAACAACACTGTTGACTAATCTTTTTGAATAAATTTCATATTCATCAGCAGTAATCCTTTTATTTTCTTTATCGTCATTAAGGTTATTAATCATAACTGAATATGAAAGAAGTGAAAATAATCCAGTACCACTAGCAAGATCAGCTACCACATCTTTTTTATAATCAAGTTCGGCTAAATCAACCATAAGTTGTGCAGCAAAATCAGGTGTAAGTGTAATCCCTTCATTTGATCCTTTTGCTTTTTTATCTACCTCCATATATAGGGTTTCTAAAAACAAAGTTTTATCATTTTTTAATTCTGGCAAATAATTAATAATAAAATCCTTCACAAAATCTTGAAATTTAACTCTATCATTGTTTAATTTTGTATTTACACCTGAAATTATTGTAAGTGAAGTATATACTGCTTGTCTAGTTTTATCATTTAATGACAACTTATCAATCTCAATTTTAGCTAATGCAATTAAATCATCAATTGGACTAATACTCGTATTAAAATTAACTAGAGTCGTAAGCTTACTAGCGTCCCAAAAGTCTTTATTTTTTGAACAAAAGATAAGTGTTGCAATAACCATCATTTTAGCATTACGATTAATTTCTGTATCCAACAAATAAATACTTTGATTTAATTTTTTAATTTTCGATAATTCCATTTGTTTCTCTCCTATCCTTTTCGTTAAACCTCTTAATATTTTCTACATATTGAATTGGTTCTACCATTTTAAACACTATTATAATCATTGTACCATTTTTTTTCAAAATATGGTACCTTTTTCTATTAATATATTAAATTTTGTATTTTTTTATCAATTTCATCACTTAACTTTTATTATACAAAAAAATGCAAGAAGACTTGTATTTAATTAAATAGTGATATGTCATAATTAAAAAGTGTGTTTTTTCTAGGGGAAAATTAAAAGGTGCTAAGGCATAATTAAAAAGTGTCTGTGTTTTAGGGGTTTAATTAAAACGTGCAAGAAAACCTATAAATAATTACAAAGTGTTCTCATGCAAGGGAATAATTAAAAAGTGTAAATAGGCAAAATAAAAAGGCTTCAATGAAGTGATCCTAATCACTTGCTGAAGCCAAATTACCTTTAAAATGGGGTGAAAACCCCATATTTTAATCCGTTTTATGCTATTTAACCTTTACTACAACCGAATTTATTGTATCAAAGTAATTGTTCTTTTATGGCGTCCTGGAAGGGATTCGAACCCCTGACCGACGGCTTAGAAGGCCGTTGCT
>ENA-UPXM01000704-UPXM01000704.1-activated-sludge-metagenome-genome-assembly--contig:-NODE-704-length-47058-cov-39.100887_pt1 | contig 47058 bp, 41 predicted proteins | sample MGYA00238178_ERZ772708 | MGnify/ENA primary metagenome ERZ772708 (study PRJEB29002, sample SAMN05720212) | activated sludge metagenome | isolation source: anaerobic digester from wastewater...
GAATAGCGCTTTATGCAACGGTGATCATGGCAAAAACGATCGGCGGCATCCTGCCGATGGTCGCCAAAGTGACCGGTATGGACCCGGCGATCATGGCCGCCCCCCTGATCACCACGATCGTCGATGCGTTGAGTCTGTTCCTCTATTTTTCGATCGCCCAAAGGCTCCTGAACATCTAAGGTGCTTTACCAAACAGGAGGGCTATGATATTCCTTTAGACGCTGAGCCCTCAGTGTCTAAAGGATTATCCCATGCAAACTATGCAAGAAAATAGAATGGGAGTGCGAGCGATTACACCTCTGGTACTCTCGATGTCTTTCCCCATCATGCTCAGCATGCTGGTTCAAGCGCTTTACAACGTGGTCGATTCACTTTTTGTCGCCCACTACAGCCATAAAGCACTCACTGCAGTCTCCCTCGCATTCCCCCTTCAGTCATTGGTCATCGCATTGAGCGTCGGAACATCAATCGGTGTGAATTCCCTGCTCAGCCGAAAGCTCGGGGCGAAGGATTGGGAAGGGGCGAACAAGACGGCGGGGAACGGAATCATTCTCTCCATTCTCGGGTGGGCGTTCTTCGCAATCTTGGCAATCCTCTTCTCCAAACGCTTCATCACCTTCTTCAGTGATGACCCCGAGCTCATCAGGATGGGTGGTCAATACCTCTTTGTCTGTCTCTTCTTCTCACTGGGAATCTTCATTGAAATCAACAACGAACGTGTCCTCCAATCAACCGGAGATACGATCCGCCCGATGATCATCCAATTCTCCGGAGCGATCACCAACATCATCTTGGATCCAATTCTTATTTTCGGGCTCTTGGGGTTTCCCCGTCTCGGTGTTTTGGGAGCAGCGATCGCCACCGTGACCGGCCAACATGTTGCAGCGCTCCTTTCCATTTACTACGTGCGGAGAAACAAAGAAGTAACAATCACCAAAAAGGATCTGAAACTCGATAAGCGGATCGTGCGGGACATCTACTTCGTAGGAGTCCCTGCGATCGTCATGCAGGGGATCGGCACCATATTGACTACCAGCCTCAACAAGATCCTCATCGCCTTCGGCACCGATGCGGTAGCGATTTATGGAATCTATTTCCGGCTCCAATCCTTCATCTTCATGCCGATCTTCGGCTTGAACAGTGGAATGATACCGATCATCGGATACAACTACGGAGCTCAAAGACCGAAGCGGATCACGAAAACAATCCGGGTGGGCATCACCGTCGCCTTGATCATCATGGCATTCGGAACCGCCCTCTTCACCTTTTTCCCTCACGTCCTGTTAGCTCTTTTCAACGCAAGTGCGACTATGCTTGAAATCGGAACGATCGCCTTGCAGCGCCTCAGCATGTGTTTCCTGATGGCGGGAGTTTCGATCTCCCTTTCAGCGCTCTTTCAGGGAATGGGCAACGGATACTACTCGATGATCATCTCCTTCACGCGGCAGCTGGTCTTCCTTCTCCCTGCAGCCTACCTGCTTGGCCGCTTCTTCGGCCTGAATGCGCTCTGGTATTCCTTCTTCATCGCCGAGTTCTCAGCGTTCTTCCTTTCCCTGCTTTTCTTTCGCACCATATACAAGAACCGCATCAAACCGATGTACCAATAAAAGTGGAGCCAAGGCTTTTCCTACCCTGGCTCCTTTTGTGCAAGCTTGTCTGTCCTTACGCGCTTGTCTTATCCCTAAAGAGTGATCACGTTGAGCATCCTGAACGATCCGACATCCTGAACCTTGCAACTGAAATTGCAGACATTCGCGGTATAGTCGAACGATCCATCCTCGAACGTGTAGAACTCGGCGCGAGGGGCGATGTAGCCTCTGAGGTAGAGAACCACGCTCTCACCGATCGCCGCACCGAACAGCAGGCTGCTGACGATGAGGATCAAGATTGTGGTTACCAGCTTTTTCATGCCCGCTCCTTCTCGGTTCTTACATCTATATCGTAGGAGAAGAATTGTACGAAGTCAAGCATAAAAGTAAATAATTTGTTATATTATATAAAGTTACAAAATGTCATATGTTACAGGTTTGGATGGTATATGTTTCCGAAAGATAAGACATATTACATCACAATGTAAACGATTTCACATTTTTCCGTCCGAACTTACGTCAGATAGAACATGTGAATATTGTATACATTCAACATTTTCACCCACTTTTTCGAGAAATCGTTTGTCACCTATGACAATAGACACCTTTCACCGTTTCCTGTAGTTCTGACAAAAGTGGTGATGATCAAACTTTTACAGGTTCTGACATTGTGTCCGATAAGAGGTCGTGTCGGTTTCGAATGTAAGGAGACCATTCCCCTTGTGGTTTCCACCCTGGTGTGGCGGTCACCACGGCAACCCCTCACTCGGACCGGATGAACGCCGTGATGATGTATGCAAGACCCGCTGTGAACGGAACCATCATATGAACAGGCAGATCGCCTTTCATGGCCAATGATACGACAAAGCCGAAGAGTATTGGGATGGTGATCAGAAAGCCGCCAAGCTTTGGCCATTTCCAGCCAAGAGCCAATCCGATGACTATAAGAGGAAAAACGGCAAGCCACGTGTTATCATACATCGAATATCCGGGATTCCTGAACGGCATCGGGTTCCCATAGCCAATATAAAAGGGAAGACCGAACAGGAGCACCACGGCCCCCAGGATCCTGCTCGCCCACTTCAACACGGTATATGCTCTTTTCATGCCGACCCTCTCAACACACAACTATTATAGTGAAATCTTCCAGACCGCTCTACCGGAATCTTCATGAAAGACGACCTTGGGATTATGTCCTCTCTCGATCAGCCCAAGCCAGACATGACAGGCGCATATCCCGATATCGACATTCGGGTGCTCCCATGTGCCATGCCGGTACCCCTGCGGCATGGCGATCACTACGGTTTCAAAGTCATCTTCAAACCCGAATCTCCATGGTTGGGAGTTTAGAGCGGAAGGTGCTTTCCTGCCCAAGTCGAGCGCATATACAACATCCTCCGCCAGACGGTCAACATCATCCCTGTTCTCAAGCAGCTCGACAAGTTCCTTCCTTTTATGGCTGAAGGTCTTTTTGGTGATCCTGTCCATGAGACGCAATCCGCTGTCCTTGTAGTAGCCAAGCGGCGTAAGACAGATTGCCCGAATGTCTTCAGTCGAATATCCGGATCCCATAGTGGCTTCTTTCAGCCGGGGCATCAACCGTTCCAGTTCCGCCAACTTGTAGTATCCGTGCCAGCAGGTACTCAGTCCCCTGCTCCGGGCGTAGAGAATCATCATCTCCCCGACAAATCCAACCTTTGAAAGGGAGATCGCATCCGTTTCCGCCAAAAAGGCGACGTTGTCCGGTGGAGATTTCATGAACGGATAAAGCGAGCTTGCCGGATCTGCATGGAAAAAACGGATCTCAACGGCATGCTCGAAAGGAACAGGCATTGTTTTGGCAAACTCGTTGACAGCATCCATGACAAGCCGATCTACAGGTTTCATCTGATAACTGCGGATTGATCTTCTTTCATCGATGGTATCGTTGATTTGAAACGGGATTGTCATGGCAGTCTTCTTGTCAGCGCATATTTCTCAGAATCTCTTCAAACAGCTTCTGCGTTTCATCCCTGCCATTCATGTTGAAGATGATGAATCGCTTGGCCGTTTCAAGATAGATGAAATTGGGATTCCTTCTATTGACGAACAGCTTCACCGAACCCAGTTCCTTTGTCCTGAAATAACCCTTCAGGTACGGGCCGAGCGACGAACCGTTGGTTCTCAATTCAATGGTCGGCAGCGTCTCCTTCAATTCTGCGGACTCAATGGATTCCCAAGGATACGTGTCACCGTACATGCCATGGATTTGAAGACCACCATCATGAACGGTAACCTTGGTCGGCTGCATTGAAAAAAGCAATAGAACAGCAACGAAGATCACCGAGACAGCGGTAATGATTCCCGGCAAGCGAAATTGCTTTCCCATCCCTGTGCGGATCTTCCCTTCTTCATCAAACAGATTGCCGTCATACTTCTGGGCTTTGACCAACACCAAAACGGTTGAAGTGAGAAAGAAGACGATTGCCGGTATGAGAATCATGTTCAGAAGACCCAAGGCATGGAAGATGCCCATGACGATCAATATCCCGCCATTGGCGTAGGAATAGATTCCGATGAGCCGGCCAAGACCTTCCGTATTCACATGTGCTTTCTTCTCTTTCGGCATCGTGTTGTAGCCGGCGATCAAAAAATGCCATTTACCCACATGCACCGCCAATCCCAAGACGATGAATAATACTCCAGCCAGTATATACATCCACATACAATTAACCTCTGTGATGAATATGTCTCCTATCCTCTATTCTACACGCATTGTTGATCCGAATGTGAAAAATGAATACTCAATATCGAGAGATTCTCTTGGTATGTGAAAGAAACCATCGTTCGTCTTTTTTCCATTAATCCAGATTTTAAGCCTCCAATAAAATCTTAGAGAGTTTCAATTGAGATGGGGAGAAAGTTTTATAAAGGAGCAAAAAAACATCAGGAAGAACAGAACTGGGGAATGCCGAAAATATCTTTAAGGTAGTAATTCAATAATCAAGGCACCCACGTCTTCTAAACGGGTGAAAGAAAGACATTAGACAGTAATCTTCTGAATGGAGACCGCCCTCACGATATTTTCCAATGTGGTTCTTCTGCGAGAGTTGCAAAGAAGTCCTTCAATATCTCATCTTGATACTCACCCTTGAAGGTTCCATTACGGAATTTCACAGATGAAACCTCAAGAACATTATTCCAGCTATCACGTTCTTTTCCGGCAACTATGGGATTGAATAGAACACCGTTGTCCCTAGCCGCCTCGTAATCGCTTGGTGCGTCCCCTATCTTGAGAACATGGTCTGCAGCGTATCCATGGCTCATTGCCTTGCGGATAGACTGGCTCTTTGTGCCAAGCTCCTGTCCCGCTATTGCAGTCATGAGCGGAGCGATACCCACAGCAGTAAGCTCGCGCACCAGTGAATCATGAGGTGTGGCAGAAACAACAACCACATCCGCGAACTCGCGTAGCTTCAGGACAGCTTCTCTGACACCTGGAAATGGCAATATGTTTCTCACAATGTGAGCAATGTTTGCATCAACTTCTCTTGACCATTGTGCAGCCTGAAGTAGAAGTGGATCGCAGTCGGGGCACTTCCTTGCATACTCGTCTATAGCAACCGCACTAAGGACAGGAGTCTCCTCGATCCACTTCTTCAGGGGCTTGAGATTAGGCATAATGTAGCCGCGCTCCTTGAGTTCCGGTCTTGCATATGATAGCTCGAGTGTCCGCACAACAGCGGGAAAGCGGTTCCATCCCCGGGAACGGGAATAGAGGTTCACCCATTCGTGCACCTCTCGTACATACTTTGAAGCACCTTGGAGATTCCAGACATTCACTACGGCCGGGCAGAAGCACTCCTTATGTTTGAGCTCCATATTGTCGAGAAGACATCCATCGCTGTCTATGCAGACAAGATGGTCCTTGGTTCGTTTCATATCAGTCAGAACATCACCCATGAATCTCACCCTCCAGCATCAAACCCGTGTGTCAATGAATCCGCAGAAAGCATCTACCGGACTCTGGCCTTTGAACTCGGACACTCCGGTCATCTTGTCTATAAGGGCATTGAGCGTGGATTCATGTGAGTCATAGCAGTTTATGAAGTTCTTTATTTGCGGAACATCGGCAAGATGGAACGGACAATTGAAGCTCACGAACACAACGGGAAGCTCCTCGACATACCACGGGTTATCCCAACCGCCTTTGGAAATAGCCCATTCCAGTCTCTGGTTTGTCTTCATGGTTCCTGCAACATTGGCAAAACATATCACCCAGTCATAATTATCAGTCAGGTCGCTGACCTTCTGCTTCATGCCGTAGATTCCCTTGTTACCGGGTCCCTTTTTGTTCAACAACTTGATTGCGTCCGCCCCCATCTCCTTCATCATGCCCATGAGCTTGGAGATCGGATCCACATAGACCTCGACACTGAATCCTCTGTTTTCAAGCTTCTGTTTGAAATCATCCACTAGTTTGGTTCCGTCAACCGCCATCCCGGCTTTGGCTAGGAACTGGTTCGGATGAGGACCGACATTGACCATGAGAATCCTCTCGTGTGTCTCAGGGGAAACAGGGAAAAACTTCTCGGTGCTCTTGACCAGAGTTATTCCTTTGTCAGCGATTTCCGAAGCAATCAAGGCATTCTCGGGTGTACCTATAGCAGAAAGACCTTCCAATGATGGGAACTTGGACATATCGAAGTCCGCAAGACCCGCAACAGCCTTGAGTGCCAAGATTCTGTGCAAGGCCTCATCCATGCGCTTCTCCGTGAGCCGTCCGTCGAGGTAGGCATCCTTCATGTATGCGAAGTCCTCATCAATGTCGTTGAAGAACAGAAGCATATCTATTCCAGCCATTATTGCGCCGGGAACGATGTCTCTTCTTCTTCCTGCTGCTGCAAAACCGACCATGTGGGAAGCATCAGAGACTATGGTTCCATTGAAACCTAGTTTTCCTCTAAGGAGATCTCCCAGTATTTCATGACAGATTGTGGCAGGCTTGAGATCTCTGTCCTCAAGATCTTTTCCCGTATTCTTCTTATAGAAAAAGCGTTGGTAGGCAGGCATCATGATGTGCCCAGGCATGATGCTCTGTACGCCTTCGTCTATCATGGCTTCATAGACCTTGCCGTAGGTAGCGTCCCACTCCTCCATGCTCAGCTCATTTACCGAAAGACAGATGTGCGGGTCACGCTCATCAGAACCGTCACCGGGAAAATGCTTTATGGCACAGGGGATGCCACTCTCGCTTATACCCTTGAAATAGGCCTTGCTCATCTCAATGATCAGATCCGGATCGTTGCTCCAGCCTCTAGTGGCAATACCGGGATGGTGCCAGTCCTTTACGAGATCAACTATCGGTGCAAACGCCCAGTTTGAACCTGTAGCCCTTGTCTCAAGACCGGAAATGCGTCCAAGCTCATAAGCATAGCGTGAATCACGAGTCGCAGCGACCTTCATCTCAGAACCGACAAACGTACCGTCCTTGGCTGCTCCATTGCCACCCATCTCGACATTCACTGCAGAGAGCACAGGAACCTTACTCATCTTCTGGAAGTTGTGGTTCATTTCCCACATCTTTTCCTTCACAAGAGGGTTGAAGCGGATTCCGCCCATGTGCATGCGGTCCACCTCCTCCTTTACATCGGCCTCTTCGGTCACGCCGGTGAGATGTAAAAACAATTGCCCGACCTTCTCATCGACAGTCATGTTCTTTATTGTGCTCTTAACCCATTCAATCTGGGAATCGGTGAGATAATAAGGTTTTGCTTTAAGATCAACCATAGAACTTCTCCATAAATCTGATGTTCTTTCATGGCTTATACTATATGCGGAGTGTTCCATGGATTTGCAGAATATTGACCAAGATATCAATTTCTTAACACAAACACCTAAATGATCGTCCTGACCAGCAAGACTTTAATCACTGTCATTATTCCTGCCACCACAATGCACAGAGAACTCACCGCACCCTCCACCTTGCCCATCTCCAAGGCCTTCGCGGTGCCTATGGCATGGCTACTTGTCCCTATGGCAACACCTTTTGCAACGGGGTCGGTTATTTTCAGGATTTTCAGTACAAACGGGCTTGCAACATTGCCGACGATTCCAGACATTATGATCACTACCGCCGTGATTGAGACATGGCCTCCGTTCTGCTCGGAAAGCCCTATGCCTATTGCGGTTGTGATGGACTTTGGAAGAAGCGTCACATATTCGGAATGCCCAAGGCTGAACAGCAGAGCAAGAGCCAGAATGCACAGAAACGAAGTCAGAACCCCGCTTGCAATGCCGACAATGATGGCTAGTCCGTTCTTCTTGAGAACACTGAGCTGCTCATAGAGTGGGATGGCAAGGCAGATTGTTGCAGGCGTGAGAAGCCAGCTCAGAAGTGAGGAGTTTGCCTTGTATTGTGAATAGTCGCTTCCCGTGGCCAAAAGAAACACGGAAGTGAGGGCAACGGAAATGAGAATCGGATTCATGACCGCAATCTTGAACTTCCTCTTCAGAACATCTCCGAAAACATAGGAGGCAAGTGAGATGACGATGGCCCAATATATGGAATTGGCAAGGAATTCAAGCTTCATCTCTCCCCTCTCCGCGTCTTTTTTCGATTCTCCCTATGGCTTGGGTCACCAAACCGGAAACAACCATGACAACAATCGTCGTCACCACTATCACTATTAGGTATAGCCAGATTGACTTGGAGAAGACATCCCAGCAGTCTATTATCCCCACCGTTGCTGGAACGAACATTATTCCCATAATCCCCACCAGGAAATCCCCAACCTCCTTCACGTTCTCAAGCTTGAGGGAACCGGCGTACAGGAGCGTGAACATGATCACCATGCCGTAGATGGATGCAGGAATGCCCAATGGTATATATTGGCTGAGAATCTCACCTGCAAAGGAGATTGAGAGGATGATCAGAAGCTGCTTGAGATGCCTCATCTTCAGTACCTGTACGTGCTCCTAGCCACAACGAGCTCCTCGTCCGTGGGAATCACCTTGACAATCACCTTGGAGTCATCCGCCGAGATTGTGCTATGGTTCTCTTTATTTCGACCCTGATCCAACCTGATACCTATAGGACCGAGTTTATCGCAGACAGCCCTACGAACGTTGGCAGAATGCTCGCCAATACCCGCGGTGAAAACCAGATAGTCCAAGCCTTCCAAATCAAGGAAGAATGATCCTATGTAATGAACAATCCCGTTGACATATACATCAAGGGTCAGCTGAGCCCTCCGGTCTCCATTCTTTGCCGCTTCCTCGACGTACCTGAGGTCTCCGCTTACTCCAGAAAGCCCCTTCATCCCGCCGTTTGACTGGAGACCATCCAAAATCTCTCTTCTGGACAACCCCTCCTGCTCAAGGTAGTAGACCAGTGTACCGTCCAGATCTCCCACCCTGTTGGCATGCACCAGACCTGTTTCAAGCGACATACCGAAACTGGTGTTAACACTTTTGCCGTCAAGGATTGCGCAGATGGATCCACTTCCACCCAAATGGCATGAGATTGCTTTGTAGGCAGGTTTCTCAGCGGAAAGACACTGGGCGATATAACCATGAGAAGCTCCGTGGAACCCCAACCGCTGTATGCCATACCTCTCATACCATTCATAGGGCACCCCATAGAGCTTTCGCTCCAAGGGAATGTCTTTATGGAAAGCCGTCTCAAAGACTCCGATCATCTTCACATCCGGTAGCACAGACTTCATGGCCTCGATGGACTGAAGATATGCCTGGCTGTGGACAGGGGCGAGAACATACCAGTCTCTCATGCCTTGAATGACCTCTTCTGTAAGCTCTGAAACACCAAAGCAGGAACGAGAGATCACCGTCTTGTACCCAACCCTTGATATTTCCGATACGGATGAAAGCACTCCGTTGTCCTTGCCTGTAAGGCGGTCCAGAAAAAGCCTTATCCCCGCCTTGTAGTCAGGAATACAGGCATTTCTGCTCTCTGAGGAATGTCCGTTGAGCCTATTGACGTATTTGAATACAGCATCATCGAGAGAACCTACCCTTTCCACGCCTCCTTGGGCAAGAACCTTTTCAGATGGCATGTGATAGACTTTAAACTTAAGCGATGTGCTGCCGGCATTGCAGACCATTACCACCATCAGGAGAGCCTTCCCATAATTTTCAGAAGCTCCTGCATTTGTCTATCTCCTCCTGCGGGTGGTATCCAGTCGACCTGAATTGCCTGATAGCCCTGATCCTCGATCGCCTTGGCGAACGCAGGCGAGCCAACGCTCACAACAACCAGTTCCGAATTGAAAAGCTCAAGTATCTTTCTGCAATCCATTATGATCTCTCCTTTTGAAGCCTGATTATCTCGGCGGCAAGAAGCGATGCCTCGTTGTTCGTCTTGCAGACAATCACACCCGCCCTTTTGAATTTTTCGATCTGAGCGCTCTTGTTCTGAAGATCCGCATCCGTTCCGAGCACACTTGCGATGAACACAAGGTCACGGCCTTTTCCAAGGGCAAGTTCCTTGGCATTTCTTATTTCTGAAACCATGTCCCCTACTGGGTCCATGTGGCCGGGAGGCGTGAGAATGCAGTCTAGCACAATGACCGCCACCTCCTCATCGGAGGCCTCCCTCATTATCTCAGCCTTTCTTACGCTTGGGTCAATCGCAGGATGAGGGCGACCAAGAGTGAACTCCTCCTCACCATAGTCCACACAAGTGTTCCCTATGCTCTTGTAGGATTCGGCCAGTTTGTACTCAGGTGAAAGCGGAGCGTTTGACCAGATGGGTCCCACAATCTCCTGCATTGCCACCATGGCCTCATCCATGTAGGTGCCGCCGGTATACATGCCACGCAGATACTTCTGTCTGGGACTCAGGTTCCTTGCAGCATACATAGCCTTTTCATGTATGCCCTCCGGGCTTTCCAGTTCGTAGGTCTTTCCAATCAGCGAAAGAGCCTTCTGTGCGCAGTCGTCCAGATTGGCAGCGAAGATTCCGCCATTCTCCTCAATCTGCTTGGGTGTGCAACCCATGAAGAACACGACTACCGGCTTGGTACAGGCTTTGATTTTCTTCAGAAGTATCTGAAGGACACTGTCAGCCGGCCTTCTGGAAATAAGGATGATGTATTTCGTCTCAGGATCCGCCTCAAGGGCATCGATCCCCATCTTCATCATTATTCCGCCTACAGGCTCCTTAAGGTCGTTTCCACCGGTTCCGATGGCTTGGCTCACTCCGCTACCGCATTCATGGAGAATGGCAGCCACGTGCTGAATTCCGGTCCCGGAGGCACCGCAGATTCCGAAAGGTCCTCGGTTATTGATGCTTGCAAGCACCAAAGCAGCTCCGTTGATGTTGGCGACACCGCAGTCGGGGCCCATGCAGAGAAGACCTTTCTCCATTGCAAGCTCCTTCATCTTCTTCTCGTCCTCAAGAGGCACGTTGTTGCTGAACACACAGCAGTGAAGACCTGCATTCAGAGCCTTGGTGGTTTCTTCAAGGGCATACTCGCCAGGCACGTTTATCTGACAAAGGTTAGCTTCAGGGTGAGCTTTGACTGCATCTTCGATGTCCTGATAAATGGATTTCTTGTCTTTCTCCTGCTTTTTGTCCTCTTTCAGGATTTCGCAGACGGCATTGTCGAAGGCTTCCCGCGTAAAGCATCTGGCAACTATGACGAAATCGGATTCCTCAAGGTTTGCAATCTCTTTGGTGAGCATCCCGTTCTTCTCAAGATCGCTTTTGAGCGAGGCCTTGACCATGGAAGCGAAACCGATCTCCACCCCCTCTTGGGAATTGAGATCCGCTGTCATGGACAACGTTTCCAGAGAATCCACATACCTGTTTTTCTCAATTTTTGTAAAAACAGCCATCTCTCAGCCCTCCTTGACCATCCCGAGGCTTTCGGCAACCCCCACCAAGGCCTTCTTGAAGCAGTCAATCGGAAGTTCCGCAGCTCCAGCGCCTGCCTGTCCGCCTGTCTTGAGTCCGCTGCCGCCGTGGCTTATGGGAAGCACGTTGTAACCAACGACCTTCCTGACATCTATTCCAACCGGCTGACCTCTGTAGTTGTCCCACGGAACAGGCGCAAACGTGTGCTCACCCAGAGAGACCTTTCTTGCCTTCTCAGTCCGGTCAATGGCTTCTTGGAAGGAGGAACCCGTCAATTTCATGTACATCGGGCCGGCTATGGCGCACATTCCGCCGAAACCGAACACCTCCGTGACGCAGCTGTCACCCATGTATCTGAGCATATCAGCTTTCGTATACGTGGGCTTGAGCATGGTACCATCAATATATGGGGCCTGAGTCGTGTACCATTTGTTGCCGGTTCCTGCCACCTGGATTCCGAAGTCCTCTCCGTTGCCCGCCATGGCGACCATGACGGTCGAATCCTTTATCTTCTTTGCCGAATCAATCACGGCAAGAGCTGCAGCCATGACAGGATTCAGGAAAAAGCGGTCATTTGCAAGGAAATCCTTGATCACCTGCTTATCAGCATCGGTATCCAGAAGATAGGGAGCCAAAGTCAAAGCAAGACACATAGATCCCGCCGGTTGCCTATTGTGGTTCTCATCGCCCATTCCGGCGGTCTTCGAGAGAATGGTTTTGATGTCAATCCCTCCGCTTGCGCGCACCGCCTTTCCGAGGGCAGGACAGTAGACATCTCTGAAAGCTCTGAGGTCCTGTTCGACCTCATCGTCATATAACCCCCACCTGAGAACCTTGGGTTTGGGCCCCGGATGAGGTGTGCTGAAACCCTTACCGCCTCCGTTGCGGTCTTCAACCACAATCACGGGCATGGAAGCTGACATGACCATAGCGGCAGCGCATCCGCAACGGTAGTCCTGAGCCGGAGCAATCTCAATCTCTCCGGCGATGACCTTTGACCAAGCCTCCTCAACATTGGAGGCAAGTCCCTCATGCACGGCAGCTCCGCTTATGGAGTTCTTCAGCGGGAAGACTATGTTATCCTTGTCAATGGGCGGTCCCGGATGGAGAATAAGGTTCCTCTTCATGCCTGGAACCACTTCGATGGCCGGCCTTACATCCGTCCAGAAAGGACTTACATTAAGAAAAAGCTCCATCACCTTCTCGTTCGCCTGATTGATTCTCTCTTCGATGGTCATATTTTCTCCTTGTGTATCTTGTTCAGTTCTCCGTTGATCCTTCTTATTTCTCCGTCAGGAATCCTTGAACGCCTCAGTATTTCCGACAGTGGCACGTCCTTCATCGTCATGAGCATCATCTCTCTGGGAATCTTAACCTGAGATGCGATGTCGTCATCGACATTGCTCTTCCTGAGAGCCATCACATCCTCAAAGATGTTCTTTCCATCAGCTGTCTCCAGAATATCTCCTACGGTGTCATGCACTGACATGAAACCTTCTCTGGAAATAAGCTGAAGCCCCTCAAACCAGTTCCGGATCTCTGAACTGGAGGCAAGAACGTAGCTGGAATCCGGCTTCTGTACCTTTCGGACCCTGATGGTATCCGAAAGATCCCCGCAGACAGCCCTAATCTCGTTCCTTTCACTCAGCTTGACGTTGAAGACAAAAACATGCTCGCCTTTCTTCTTGCCTATGCTCTTTCCGTTGCAGAAAAGCTCCACTTCCTTCTGGTTGGAGTAGACCTTCACTTCAGAGAAGTCTTCGCATCTGTTGACGTACCGTTTTCCACAGATGTGGATGAAAGGCTCCTTTGAATACCATGCTTTCACGGCAAAGAAGGCATCCTTGCGGATCTTTCTATCGAAGGTCACAAGGCCTTTGCAATTGCGTCCTCTGGTACCTCCCTCGTCCCTTGCATCAGCAGCGAAGTCGAACATGTTCCAGATGTATGTACCCCAAAGGTAGGGACGCTTATCTATCTCAGAGCACATGAATTCATGGAAAAGAGCCTGATATTGCTCCGAATAGTCTCCTTTTGTCGGATTTGAGCTCTGAAGCTTGATGTTGGCATCGCAACCGAACTCTGTAAGTCCGATTGGAAGTTCAGGATGGGCTTTATGGCAAGTATCAAGAAAGAATCCGTTTCCGTCCATGTTTCCCAGATACCAGCCGTAATAGAGATTGTATCCGGCAATGTCCGGAAGTGTTACGACCTTGTCATTAACCGGAAGCATGAAGGCATGGGCCATAGCCACAGGCCTTGTGCAGTCCATCTCATGACATCTATCGTACAACGCCTTGTTGTTCATATAGAGGCCTTCACTGTTACCCCCTGCTGTTATCTCGTTCGAGATTCCCCAACAGACTATGGAACAGTGATGTATACATTGCTCAATCAGTTCTGAAAGTTGGTCCATTGTGTTCTGAAAACCGGCTTCCAGATGCTTTGTGATGTATGGAATCTCAGCCCAGCAGACAAGGCCTGCTTTGTCGCAAAGCTCATAGAAGTACTGGTCATGCTGGTAGTGTGCAAGACGTATGCTGTTGGCCCCCACCTCAAGAATCAGAGAGAGATCCTCTTCATGCATCTTCTTCGTAAGCGCATTGCCCACTCCTTCACGATCCTGATGTCTGGAGACACCTCTGAGAGGATAGCTTCTACCATTCAAAAAAAAGCCTTTTTCAGCATCAAATGTGAAGAATCTGAATCCAACTTCATATTCCAGGCTATCAACAATGAAATTCCCACAATGAATTTCAGCTTTGACCTTGTACAGAAAAGGATCTTCAAGACCGTTCCACAGGCGCACAGATGGAATCCTGATTTCGATATCGGTTCCCTCGCCCTTTGCTACTGTCGAAACACCATCGGATACAGAGAAGAGCACTCTTTCATATCTGCCGCTGACCTTTGCTTGGATTTTGAGAATCCCGGTTCCATCCTCCACTGAGGTCTGCAGTATAACGCCCTTTCCGCCATACTTTGTGAATTCGAAATGCGTGTCCTCAACACAGATGAGCTTCACATCTCTATAGATTCCACCATAGAATGTAAAATCTGCGGTCTGAGGATAGACGCTGTCGTTCGGAGAGTTGTCAACGAAAACCAACAGCTCGTTCTCGTCCTTGAGAAGATGATCTATCCGTACCTGAAAGGCCGAATACCCTCCATCATGCAGGCAGACACGCACATCATTGAAATAGACATCGGCGCTGGAGTTCACACCGCCGAACTCAATGTACAATTCCTGGCTGCTCTTGAAGAAGGCGGGGCAAGGGAAATGCTTTCTGTAACAGCATATTCCGCGATAATAGTCGTTCCCTCCATCCTGACCGTCCACACTGTTCCATGTGTGGGGGACAGTGACAGCAACCGGCTCAAGCTGAGCCAGAGATGTCTTGTCGCTACAGCCTTTGAAGAAATCCCACTTTCCGCCAAGAACTCTTTCTTTTCTCATATCTGTTCCTACTCAAGGATGACGTCTGCATCTTGCAGAGCGCCTCTGAGCTTCTTGTAGTCGATTTCCCTTGTGCCGATTCCTTTTCCGGCACATATTGCGGCAGCGGTTCCCGCCGCCTGGCCCATCTCCATGCAACATACTGTGTTGCGTGTGGACATATGGGCATTCAGGTCAAATGTGACGCTGCGTCCAACCATAAACAGGTTGTCCGCGCCCACAGGAAGGAGCATCCTGTATGGAAGTCCGTAGAACCCCGGTGACTTGCAGAACAGCTCAGGGTGTTTTGGGGCAAAATCATGGAAGCCATAAAGACCTATCTCGTCGTCGAATCTTCTGGCCTCGGAGATGTCATCTTGTGTGATCATATAATCACATGTAGTGATCTTGCTGGCCCTTACCCCCAATTGAATAGAAGCCCAGTTGACGTAGGACTGCTCAAAACCCGGAACCTCAGCCTTCAATGCGGCTGCCATCTGCATGATCCTGCTACGCATTGTCATCTCTGCAAAGCTGTAGTCTGCAGCGTTTGTGGCATCGATCTTGGGCGCCTTGGAGTTGTTTATGTATGTAGCCTCGCCTTTGTGGAGGCCTTGGAAGGATGTGAAGTAGTTGATGTCTATACTGTTCATCAGAGGATAGCGGTCAATATCGGCCTTGTGAGCAAAGACATAGCGCTCCATACCAAGTCGCCTGTCTCCGCCTTCAACCTTCCCAGATATCTTTCTGAATGCTTCACCATTTTCCGCCATGGCCTTCTCGAAGTCTATTCCTGCCATGCCGAACACTAGTCCGGTGGGTCCTCCACAGACCTTGTCGTAGTCCTGCCAAAGATCTCTCTGCTCTAGACCGATTCTGCGTGCGATGTCCCCGTCGCCGGTGGCATCGATGTACTGCTTTGCAACGACGGCGCTCCGACCATCTTTGTTCTCGATCATGACTGCCTGTATCTTTCCATCATTGAAAGAGACGTCGGAGAGGAAGGTCTGAAGCAGGACGGTCACGCCGGCTTCCATGAGCATCTCCGAGGCTACGGCCTTCAATGCCTCATGGTCTGCCATGAATCTGTACGGCATACGATAGTGGTCGTTTTCCATGGGCACAAAGCCGGTTGAGTACCCCGTCTTCTCAAGTCTCTGCGCCAGTTCATAGGCCAAGCCCCCCACAATGCGGCGGGAAGGAGGATTCTCCGGTCCTTTCTGGGAATAGTAGGCATTGAACCCTATCCCGCCGTTTGTGAGCGTTCCGCCTGGAACAGGAAGCTTCTCCACCAGAAGAACCTTCGCCCCGCTCCTTGCTGCAGCAACTGCGGCAATGAACCCCGAGGTTCCGGCGCCTGCCACAAAGACATCCGTCTCTATTGCAGGTATCTTTCTCTCCTGCTCGGTGAAATAAAGTTTCTCTGTTCCCATGTTGACTCCTGTTAAAGATTTATTTCCTGATCAGATCCGAAACGATGTCCCCAAGAGCATGTCCATCCTGCTTGTACTGGAGATGGATGACTCTGTCGATGATTTCGGAAACCAGAATGCCTACCTTTTCGAACTCGATTGTAAATTTGTATGCATGGTCAACGGACCACTTGCCCTGATCCATGACTCCGGAGTTGCCGAAGATCGTGGATGTGAGTATGCAGGTTCCATCGCTCATGAGTTCGAGAGAAAGGTTTGCATCACGGCCGTATGAGGTCGGAGCGGTTCCTTCAAAAGTATGTTCAACGGTCACTGCCGGTTTGGGAACGCTCATGTTGATTGAGGCCTCCCCATCGGCGGTGTAGACGGCAGTGAGCTTGTCTGCAGAGACCGCCAAGGTCGCAGGGGTATCGGTCTTATCGTTGGGTGTGAGCCTGAATGTGATTGCTCCATCAGCCTGCGTAGCAATCCAGGTACCCTCAACCATGGCGTTTACAAGGTCGGTATATGTGTGGTTGTGGTTGACCTTGATTGTAGATGTGACGTCCTCATCAGCCACGAACTCAAAGACTGCAACCGGCAGCTCACCTGCAACTATCGCGTCAAAGGCTCCCGTGTTCTTCTCATAGAAATAAGGCGTTGAGCCTGTCGAGTAAATGACGGCGTTGGTTTTGTCCTGAGCGTTGATGAGCTTCTCTCCGTCGAAACCGACCCTTCCGTTGATGTTGCCCTCCCAGTCATAGAAGATGACTGTGTACTTGGCGGTTCCGGAGACCTCGTTCGTCTCGGCCTGCTCATCCTCTCTGTTCTTGTAGGCGGTATACTCGTAATCTCTCTCGACCACCTTGTAGGTTCCTGCGAAAACAACACGGTTGTTCGACAATCCGGCATAGAAGACCTTGCCGAGAACAGGATCCTCTTCATAGAACTTGAAGAAGAAGGAATACTCACCATAACCCTCAACCGAAAACTTGAAGCACCACTGGTCAGCAATCAACTTCTCTTCGATCGTAAGCTCCTTGGCAGGTGCAGCAGGCTTCTCTACGACCGTGGTTGGTGCAGCTGGTACCTGAGTCTGTACCGTGGCGGCCTGGGCAGGTGCGCCACTCTGAGATGAGCTCTTTGAGCATGAGCCAAGGGCGAATACCATTGCGATTGCAACGGACAAGGTTGCAACGATTCTAAGCTTCTTCATAATCAAACCCTCCAAAAACTAATATCCTCTTATTTGAATAATCTATCTGACTATCTATCCCAAATGAATGGAATCCGGTTTTCCTTATCCTTTCTCCGCACCTTGCGCCATACCCCTCTCGAGTCTCTTGATGAACAGCGGAAATGCAAGAATCAGAGGCAACGTTGCAATGGTTATGACACAGTACTGTATCAGATACCTTGAGTAATCCGGATTGGACCAGTTCATGAATTCCGCGTTACTGGCCACAAGCTCCTTGATCCAAAGCTGAAGCGGCCACTTGCCCTTGTCTGACGGAACATAGATAGCTGCAGACAACCATGCGTTCCATGCGATGATGGCCGTGTTTACCATGGTAACAAGGAAGAAGCTGAAACACTGCGGAAGCATGATCTGAAAGATGACTCGGAAATGCCCCGCTCCGTCTATCCTTGCACTTTCCTCTGTGGATTTCGGCACAGATTCGAAGCCCTTGATGCTCATTATGATGAAAGCCGCGTTCGTGCAGTGAGGCAGAATCAAAGCCCATCTGGTTCCCACCATACCAAGGCTCTTGCAGACCATATAAAGAGGAACTATTCCGCCGGTGAAGATCATCGTGAAAACGACGAATGCCGTGAGTGTAGACTTGAGCTTGGTTCTTCTGCTCAGTACGTAGCCGCCGAATATGTTCAGCACAGTTCCTATTGTCACGTTGCCGATCACATAAAGAATTGTGTTGAGATAACCTTTCATTATGCTGTTGTCACGGAAGGTAAGCTTGTAGCCCGCAAAGGAAATTTTTCCCACAGGCAGGATGACAAGCCCTTCATGCTGCATGAGGCTCTTTCCGTCTGAGATCGAACTCATGACGCAATGCCAAAGAGGCACGACACTCGCGAACGCGATGAAAGCCATGAAAAGAATGATGATGGCATCTATTACTTTCTCAAACGGTGAATGAGTATCGACCATTCCGCTGTGTCCGAGCGTGACTGTCTTTTTCATATCAATCCTCCATCAAATCAGGCTCGAGCCCGCAGCCTTCCGGCTGATCTTATTGGAGATTACGAGCAGGATCGTTCCGATTACAGACTGGAAAAGACCTGATGCAGTGGATACGCCGTAGTTGATCTGTGAACCGAAGGCCATTCTGTAGGTGTAGGTGTACAAGACGTCAGCCGTATCATATGTCATTGGCATATACAGAAGAAGAATCTTGTCGAAACCGGTTCTGAACACCAGACCTATTCTCATGATGAACATCACAAGCACAAGCGGCATAATGGTCGGAAATGTGATTCTCCACATCCTCTGCCATCTCGTTGCTCCGTCTATTGCCGCTGCCTCGTGCAGGTCATGGCTGACATTGGCTATGGCTGTCATGAAGATAATGGAGCCCCAGCCCATACCCTGCCAGATTCCGAGAAACGTGTTGATAAGCCAGAAGACTGGAATGTTCGGGTTGGCAAGCCAGTTCTGCCTGTCGAAGCCGAGCCAGGAGAGGGCTATGGTCAATGCACCTGTGCTTGAAAGAAACTCACTTGCAAGGGAGCAGACGACTGTGGCTGACACGAAGTAAGGCATGTAGCTCATGATCTGCACAGACCTCTTGAAGTGCTTGAGTCTCACTTCTGAAAGGAAAAGCGCAAACAGCACAGGGGCAGCAAAGCCCACGGTCAGATTGAGCACTGCCATAGCTGTGGTATTCCGCAGAACCTTTAGGAAGGTATCTCCCGTGAAAAGCTCCTTGAAGTTGGCTAGACCCACCCACTGGCTCCCGAAGAAACCTTTCGATGGCTTGAAATTCTCGAACGCCATTATAAGACCGAACATGGGTACATAATGGAAAATCAGGAAATACATTACCACAGGAATGAATAATACATACACCATCCAGTTTTGCTTGAAGTCGTACTTCCAGGTGAATTCCTTCAGAACTTCTTTGTCTGCGTTGCCGTTTTTCTTGAAAAGTGACATCTTCACATCCTCTTCCGGAACATCACCTGACTGAATCGAAGATTCTCTGGTAAATGGCCGTTACCTTGTTCGGCGAATACTTGTTGAGCATCTTCACATAGTTGTCCCAATCTGCACCGTTGACATCCAAAGCTCCTGTAATGAACTTCGGTATGTTCTGGGACATATACGTGTCGATATTCGCATAGACCTTCGAATATGTGGCAGCTTCATCCGATGTGAACTGGTTTCGAAGAGCCTTGTCAATGTACCCGGTGTTATAGTAGTAATCCCACTCTGCCATCGCCTGCAGTGCGCATTTCGTATAGCTTTCATTCAAAGCCGGGACAAAACCCTTCGAATAGTATCCGATTGTAAGCCTCTTGGCCGCCATCGCCGAGGCGAGGTCGTTATCGTCCAGAAGCTTCTCGTCCCTGTGGTATGCCATGCTACCGTCTGCCAAGGTCTCCCTGTTGAAAGCCCCGTTGGTCAGATAGTATTTTGTGTAAGTCGGATCCTGCAGGACATCGTTCTGCTCCTTGGTCATTCCGAAGGCCAAAAGACATCCGCCCTCCTCTGTGTAGAGATAGTCGAGCATTGACAGGATAGTCTTAAGATCCTCTTCCGATGCCTTCTTGGATATGCAGAGGTTACCTCTGAGACGTGAATACTGGTACAACGAGTACGGCTCGTTGTTCTTCATGGCATCGGAACCATAGACATCGTTGATGACGGGTCTTGCACCATAAATCATAATGCCTTCTGTGAGCTTGTCGCCGTTGTCCATCTGACCTCCGGTATTGCCGCGGCGTCCTATGAAGGCTCCGATTTTTCCGGAATTGATTTTGGCGGAATCGATGGCGAAGACCTGATCTGAAGTACGTTCGGCGAAGTTCTTGTCCAGCCAGCCCTTCCTGTACCAGCTGTTCATCATCTGGATATAGGTCTTCATGGCTTCGCTGCTTCCATTGAACGCTGCATTGCCGGATTTGTCCCTGAACCACATATGGGTTCCACCATCGAATGCCGAAGCAAAATTACCGCCGGCTTCGGAGTAACCCTTGAAATAGAGGGAGATGCAGTAGCCGTCTGTGATTCCAAGATCCGCAATGGCCTTCTCGAAGATTCCAAACATCCATTCCCAGTCGCTCACGTATATTGGATCGGAAGTTCCATTCGGAAATACGACATCATCATAATATGTGTTGTAGTCTGCGGGGTCTGTATAGCCATACGTGAAAGCCGCACCGGTAAACGGATTTTTCCCATACTTGGCAACCCAATCGCGTCTGTAGTTCAAGCCCATGAAATTGCCGAGAATCTCGTAGGTTATGGAGTAAAGCGAAAGCACCTTCTTCTCTCCATTTACTATGTTATAGACATATGGAGCCAAAAAGGGATCGTTCTCGATGATTTCCATATAGTGAGGCATGTACTCCTTCATATATGGAGTCAAATCCCAGATAATCCCGTCATTGACAAGTTCTTCCGGGCTTGAGGTACAGTAGGACATGTCAAAAATCTTGCAGTAGTCTTCCGTCATCAGAAGAGTGTTGAAATTGTCTCGCTCTGAGCCCGAAATAGGTACGCTGAACTTCAGGTCTATGTTTTTGCCGTTGAACTGCATTGTCTCGAGATAGCGCACTGCCGGGTTGTCATCATAGGACATATAGTAAGTGGAATCTTCACCACGCGGAATCCACCAGGTTATCTCTACAGTTTCGTTAGCAGATTTGCCACCGGTCTTTCCTCCGCAGGAAACAATGCAGATTATAGTTGCAAGTGTAAAAATGACAGCAAGAGCCTTTTTCATATTACTCCTCCTTTTCAGCTGTCCAAAAAGACCGCTTTCCAGCTTTTCTATCTATGGTAATTATGACCTACTGAAACCTATTCATTTTCGATTTTTTGACCACTGTATTAATTTCTTGACTTCAATTTCGTTATTACAACGCAGGCATGGAAACCAAGTCTGGGAATAGAAATCTTCAGTGTTCCGTTAATCAATTCAAACCTCACGTTACCTGGCTCGTCCAGATTGTCACATCTTATGTCTTCATATTCCCATGGAATCTCGACCTGTACATCAGAAACCGGAACAGGATCGAAGAAGCTGGTGCCGAAATGGCCGGTTCCGTTGACAAAGTGGATCAGAGTCTTCTCTTCGGTCTTTCCGATGGTGACTTCGACCATGGGGTTAAGAGACTGTGAAATCTGCTCAACTCCCAGTATGTCCACAAGCACGCCCTTCGCCAGACAGAACCAGATGTCATAACCTTCGGTGTAATAAAGAGTCCCTGGAGTCCACGGTAGCCAGACCACTCTTCCCTTGCCAAAGTCATTCACGAGAAGACCAGACAGACCTGTAGGCTCCTCGTTGACAAAGCACACTTCAGGTGGTCCGAAGCGCTGCGGCGGCATGATTGGACAGAACTCCTTTGCCCTAGCATTTACGTAGGACACATATCCCTTACCCAGAGGGATAAAACCCCTGTCCGAAAGCCCTGGAATTATAGCCTTGTCATCTTCTGAAAGCCTGATATTCGCACCTTCAGCCTCGACTGTCTTTCCAGCTGACTGCAGACCAAGGCTGGTCAAGGGCTTTCCATTGCCTTGAGGAGCTTTTCCTGAAATCAGGAGTCTGCCGCCAGAACTCACATAATCATCAAGAGCTTGGCATATATCAGGTGAAAGTCTTCCCTTCTCCGGAAGAACAATCAGTGAATATCCATCTGAAAGTCTCTTTCCCAACGAAGAGGTCAAAACCTCACCGAAAGGAATATGCAGCTCTGTTAACAGTCTGATCCAGCCACGTTCCTCCGGATTCGGAATCTGATAGCTGTCACGTACAAGCAGAACCTTTGCCAAGTTTTTTACATGGGCTAAGATTCTTTCGTTCTTGTAAGCATATTCGAACACTTTGCGGACTCTGGCGTAGGCGCTTGTGTCCTCCTTGTTGTCCAACCTTCCCATTATGAAATAGTCCGCCCCGCCGAAGTTGGACAGAGCCTGCCAGAGCCTATATTCCTGAAGCGCCGGAGTCACCGATGTGCCTCTTGCTGAAAATGCCATGAAGTCCACATCTGCATTGTCCGCACCCAAACCGCAACCAATGATTATCCTAGTATTGCTTGCTGCGCTGTACTGCCAATGAGGAAGGGCTCTGCCTATCTCAGTGTTGGATTCCTGACGAACATAGTCTACAGAGCAATAGGCTACATCCGGGTTCACACTCTTGATCAATGCGCTTATCCTCTTCTTCTGGGAAGCTGTGACCATGCTCTTGAACTTCTGATATGCCTGAATCACAGAATCCGCCATGTTCGCAAACGGGAGGTCCTTCTTTGGGAGATTCATGCCGAACTGATTCTTGAATGCCGTCCGGCAGTTGTCACATTGGCATGGACCATGAAGCTTCACGTTATAGTCAACCACCATGAAGCCACTCATATTGCAGTAGATGCCGTCAACATGGAATCGTTCGATGATCTCGGTGATGACCTCGTCCATGAAGGCTTTCTGGAAATCCCCGTTCTGGCAGGTGCTGATGTAGCCGTTGCTGTCCAGAACATCCAGATTCTCACCTTCCCTGTAAGCCCATTCCGGGTACTTTTCAAACACGGAACGGTGCATCTTGGAGAAATCGGTGCGGGCAATGACCTTGATTCCGTTTTCATGGCACAGTCTGACGAGCTTATCAAGCTCCTGATTCGTCTCATGCGTGACGTTGGGATTTACATAATGGTCTTCAACCTTGGAAAGGTAGTTTGCCATTGTCCCGCCGAAGCTGACCATGACCGAATTGGCATGGAAGGACTTCAGATTCTCAACGTACCTCTGCGCATCCAGACCAACGATGTCAATCTCTCTCATATTGGTCTGTATCATTCTCCAAGGATAGCCTTCCCACCACCGCGCCATGGAAACCTCCGTACAGATTCGATTATAGATAGATTAGTTATGAATAGTCGCGGAACCGACTTTTTCGTAGTATTTGGCAAGTGCGCTGTGGTCGCACTGTCCAAGACCGTCTGCTTTGAGTATCTGCATCATCTCCATCGTCTGAGCTGTAATGGGAAGCGGGCTTCCGACCGCATGAGCGGTCTCCAAAGCGTTCTTCAGGTCTTTGATGTGAAGATCGATCTTGAAGCCTGGCTTGGTATTGTTGGCGATCATCATGCTGCCTTTGGCATCCATGACCGTACTACCGGCAAGGCCTCCGCGGATTGCACTGAATACCATCTGCGGGTCAACACCAGCTTTCTTGGCAAGCAGAAAACCTTCTGCCACAGCAGCGATATTTGCAGCAACAATGACCTGATTTGCCAGTTTGGTGGTGTTTCCGGCACCGACATCACCACAATGGACCACAGAAGCTCCCATAGTTGAGAGAATCGGCTTGCAGTAGTCGAACAATTCCTGACTGCCTCCGACCATGAAACTCAAAGTCCCGTCAATGGCTTTCGGCTCTCCTCCGGAAACAGGAGCATCAAGCATCCGGACACCCTTTTTCTCAAGGGCGTTTGCAATCTCCTTGCTGGCTACAGGGCTTATTGATGAGCAGTCAATGAAGATCTGCCCTTCGTGCATGTTTTCCGCAACCTCGCCGGTTCCGAGCATAACATCCTTGACCTGTGGAGAATCGGGAAGCATTGTAATCACGATGTCACAGCTCTGTGCGATTTCCTTGTAGGTTGCTGCCTTCGCACCTGCCTTCACAGGCCCCTCGCAGGCTTCCATATGTCTGTTGGAAACCCAAACCTCATAGCCGGCTTTCACAAGATTGCATGCCATAGGTTTTCCCATGATTCCCATTCCGATAAAACCAATCTTCATATCCTTGACTCCTTATTTTTTTGTATACATGTCATCAGCACTGAGCCTGTTCACGAACTCTCCATTTTCTTGGAAGGCCTTGATGTTCGCAAACACATACTCCCATTGCTTGTCCTCCATGCCCTGAGCCGCCGGGGTGGTGTGTGGCGTACAGATCACCTGCTCCATATCCCAGAGCGGACTATCCTCAGGAAGGGGTTCCACCTCAAACGTGTCAAGACCGGCACCCGCAATCACATGGTTCTGGAGCGCCTCGACCAAGGCTTTCTCATCCACCAAACTCCCACGCGCAATATTAATCAGATAGGCTGATGCCTTCATGCAAGACAGCAACTCAGCGTTCACCATATGGAAAGTGGAGTTGTTCAGTGACACGGTCAGTACCAGAAAATCGCTCTCCGAAGCTATATACTTCAGATTCCTAGGATTTGCCTCGAGAATTCTCTCGAAGTTCTCATCTTCTCTGACATTTCTGTCATAACCCAAGACCCTGACCTCGAAACCCTTCAGTCTCTTGGCAAGTTCCGTCCCGTTATGTCCACAGCCTATGATTCCGATCGTCTTTCCGGAAAGTCCAGTCCTCATGCTATACTTTGGACCAAGGTCGAACCTGCGCGCCTTCTGTGTATCACGTATCAAGTTCATGTCATAGACAAGTGAAAGTATGAACATCATGGCATGTTCGGCAAGAGATGCTGCGTTCCTTCCTGCGGAGCTGGTCACTATGATCCCTCTTTCGAATACATCCCTGATTGCAGACTTCTCTATTCCGGCATGAGTACAGTGAATCCATTTCATCCCGTTTCCGGCAAGGATAGTATCATTGATATCATGTCCAAGAATCGCGACATCGGGATTGTTTTTCTGTACAAAGTCACGAATTGCGCTCCTGTACTCCCGGGTAGCTTGCATGATCTGCTCCCGGGTTGCCCCGGATGCGGCCATGGCCTGCATCTCCTTGAACGAGAACGGTTCGAAGTATTTCACTTTCCCTGCCCCAATCATCGAGTCCAGCTTCTCTCTGACTTTCTCGCTGACCTTTGAGGTCACTATGGCCAATCTGATCTGACGCATTTCCCATGATACTCCTTTAGTTTTGAATTATGAATGACAAAAAGGAATCGGTTTGCGTTATTTTATCTTCAATATCAATTTCTTGACTTTTCAATGAGTCTGGACATATCATTTAAATATGCAGGATATAAAAGAGATAGCCAACATCGTTTCAACCTTGATAAACCTGCCCGCATTCATGATTACAAACGGAAATGTGGAGATCATCAGGACCGGTATACTCTCAAGCACATCGATCAACAGAATCAAGGACCTGCTCTTCACCAAGCAGTTCACACAGGATGTGAAGGACAAGTCGCCCAAAGTTCCCATACTTCTGAGATATGTTAACAGCTTAAGCCTCTCCTTCCTTGTAACCGTGGTTTCACTAGATCCGTTGACCACTGTCCTCATGGGGCCATTCTTCCTTGAGGAGAGAGATGGTGTTATGCTGATTAGTTTGCTCTGTGAGATGAAAACCCCCCCTCTTGATGAATATGAGGCGAGATCTCTGGTCGAAGCCATAGAGACAAAGGACACCCTGTTCATCCAGGCTTGGGGTCAGACTATGTCTAGGTTCCTAGGTCTTCCCACTATGTCGTATGTGAAAATCAGCACAATCCGAGAGAAGGCGGTTTTCAGGAAAGAGATTCCTACTATCGCAGAGAACAGGATGGATGGAGCGGAAATCACCGCCCATTATCAATTCGAACGTGAACTCAAGCAACTTGTAAGACAGGGAAACAGAGAAAGGCTGAGAAAACTCCTTTTGCCGAAAACCGATAAAGACCTGCAGAAAGCCCGTCTCAACTCTGTATTCCAGAAACGCGCTAAAGGATTCAACACCCTTAGAACCGAAAAGAACCTAATTCTGACCCTGAGCACCCTTTTCAGACAGTCTGTGGACGATGCCGGCTTGCCTCCGATATATATCCATTCCATATCGGAGGAGATAAACTCAAAGATTGAGAGGGCGGATTCTACTGATACCCTGCTTGGGGTGGTGGAACTGATGATTGACAGTTACTGCAACTCCATAAACAATGTGTCGCTCCAAAACCACAGTGTCAACATCGTCAAGGTAAAGAGATATATCGTCAACAACATAGACAAGAAAATCACTCTCACTGAGCTGAGCGAACTCACGAACCTTGACGAATCCTATCTTTGCAGACTTTTCAAGCGAGAGTGCCGCATGACTATCAACGAGTATATCCGGACGCAGAGAATAAATGAGGCCAAGTGGCTGTTGGAATCCTCTGACAAGCAGATCATGGAAATCGCCCATATGCTTGGCTTCAGCTCCCAGAGCTATTTTTGCGCCGTGTTCAAAAAGCTTGTGGGCGTCTCACCGGCGAGTTACAGACTCAACCATGGAAACTACTACCGACCAGAAAGTTGATTAGGCAGATGGAACGACGGAATTTGCCCTGATCATCCTCAGTATTCTGGTTGCAGAACGCTCAAGATCAGATCTTTTGACAATCCCTTTGCGCAGCCCTTCCTCCAAGGCCAACTGCTGATCTTCTCTCCCCGGACATACAAGATCCATCTGAGCGACATGTGCCTTCTGGACATCACCCGTAAGAGGCACCTCCGGATTGGAAGAATCTGCCTTCATGGAATTCCAGTCTGATATGACCAGTCCTTTGAAGCCCCACTCGTTCCTAAGAACCTTTGCAAGCAGGTCATGATTGTTTACAACATGCAATCCGTTGACCTTGTTGTATGAAGCCATGACGGTCATTGGGCAAGATTCCTTGACCGCTATCTCGAAACCCCGTAGATATATCTCTCTTAACGTCTTTTCGTCCAGATTTGACGAAGACCGGTTGCGTTCCAGCTCGCAGTTGTTGGCAACGAAGTGCTTCACGCTCATACCTTTGCCGGGATGGCGCTGGACACCCCGGATTATCGCAGCAGCCATTTTGCCGGATACGAGAGGATCCTCAGAATAGTACTCGAATGTCCTTCCGCAAAGCGGATTACGATGGATGTTCATACCTGGGGCAAGCCAGACCGTAACACCGAAGAACTCCATCTCTCGTCCCACGGCAAAGCCCACCCGCTCAAGAAGGTCTACATCAAAAGACTGGGCAAGAAGCTGGCTGCATGGCCATGCAGTGGCAAACTGGTAATGCATTATTCCATCTTCAGGCTTGGCCATCCTGCTGAGCATGGCAACACGGTTGAAACCGAAAAGGTATCGCTTGTAGGCTTCCATGTTCTTCTCGGTTCTCGCACCTCGTACCGTTCCGTCCGGAAGCCGAACGACCCAAGGAGAGAGATTCAGTCCTGCCGGACCATCTGAGAGAACCACATTGGGTATCCCCAACTCCTCATATAGTTCCCCTGTCGTATTCCCGGAAGCTCCCAGTGCTGAGACCTGCAGTCTGGAGGCCGACACACCCGGTCCCTTGACGAAAGTGACAAGCTGTTTGTCCGTCATTCCGGATACGAGAGAATCTATTTCCTCCTCTGGGTTTTCATAGGTATGGGCAAGAGTCTCAGGTACGGAAGCGTCAAACTCAATGATGGGAAGTCCATCGGTGTCAAAAGGTTTGCGTGGCGGTGGAGACAGCTTCTCTATCCTTCTCGGAAGCGGACATATATTTATGCATCTTTCAAGCACATGGGTTTCAGAGAGCCGCAGCACTGCGCACGATGACACTTTATCAGACGACTGCCCAATACTGAGAACATAATCTCCTTTACGAAGAATCCATGACGCCGACTCATGGTCATAGATCGCAAGATCCTTGTATCCGAACAAAAGCTCAACAACCCCGGAGCTCCCTGGGGTCATCGTTGCGGTCTTGGAGAAAGCCACAAGCCTTTTCTCCTCTTCCTCTCCGCTGAACGGGACGGATGCATAGAGCTGCACAACCTCTTTTCCAGTAAATAGACCGGTGTTTCGCACGCTTGCCCTGACATGGATGTCTTCACCCAGACGCATTCCTTCATAACTGATATCGAAACCGGTATAGCTTAAACCGAAGCCAAACGGAAATCTGGGGCGCACATCGAAGCTGTTATAGAAACGGTATCCGACATAGATGCCCTCTTTATAATCCTGAATATATCTATCTGGACTGCTGTGTGAGTAGCTGTCGCTTGACGGAACATCCGATATCCTGAAAGGCCATGATGTGGTGAGTTTTCCGCTGAAATTTCGTTTTCCGAGCATCAGATCTGCAAGGGCATTCCCTCCTTCCTCACCACCCTGAACATAGTAGACAAGCGCGGACACAGGCAACTCATCCATGAAAGACAGATCAATGAGTCCGCCGACATTCACAATCACTATGAGCTTTCTGTAATGCTCTGACAAGAACCGCAGATTCTCCATCTCCACATCTGTAAGCTGATAGTCTCCTTTCTCCTCGGTACGGTCATGCCCTTCGCCAGCCTGTCGTGCAAGCACATACAGGACGGTATCGGTCTCTGCCAAGTCATCTTCGGTAACAGGCATTCCTGTGGGGTGGTTGAATGGGATTATGGCATGTTGGATCTGATGGAAGTCACGTAGCCCCTCCACCCGTCTCTCCATCTCAATGCGATAGGTCTCGTAGGCATCCGCGTAGAATCTGTCGAACCCATCAAGCCAGGACTGTGTGAGTATCTCGCATCCGGCTTTCTGAAGGCCTTCCTCTATGCTCACGTTGTATCTGTTTCTGACCTCGCCGCTTCCACGTCCGCCCTTGACAGTCATGCGGGCACCAGCTCCGTAGAGAGCGATATCATTTCTTTCAAGCGGCAGAACCCCATCATTCTTCAGAAGTACCATCCCTTCGCCTGCAGCTTCTCGGGCGAGAATCCTGTTCTCCTTTTCAATGGCTGTCTGTTCGTCTGATACAGGTGCCTTTACAATTGGGAAACAATCATTTTGTCTCATCGAATATCCTCTGGTAGATTGCAGTGATCTTGTTCGGAGAATACTTGTTCAGCATCTTGCGGTAGTTATCCCAGTCCTGACTGTTCACATCCAAGGCACCGGTGATGAACTTGGGGATGGTCTGGGACATATAGGTGTCGACATTCGAGAACACTTTGGAGTATGTGGCGCTCTCCTCAGTCGTAAACTGAGCCCTCAACGACTTGTCTATATAACCTGTGTTGCGATAATGATCCCATTCAGCCATGCACCTGAGGGAGGAGACATCGTAGCTTCTGTTCAGTGCAGGCACGAAGCCTTTGGAGTAATAGCCGCAGGTAAGTCTCTTGGCAGCCATTGCGGAAGCGAGATTGTTGTCCTTGATCAGACTCGGGTCGCGGTTGTAGGTTATGCTTCCATCCGCCTCCACGGTTCTGCTGACTGCGCCGTTTGTAAGACCATACTTGATGTAAGTGGGATCATTCGTTGTCTCGAACTCTTCCTTCGTAAGGCCAAAAGCCAAAAGTGTCCCGCCCTGCTCAGTATAGAGATAATCCAGCATGGTCAGAATCGTCTTCAACTCCTCCTCCGAGGCCTTCTTGGAAATACAGATGTTTGCTCTGAGAAGGGAATATTGATAAAGGGAATAAGGTTCCTTGTTCTTGACAGCATCGACGCCGTAGACATCGTTGATCGCAGGTCTTGCACCAAAGATCATTATCCCATCGGTGAACTTGTCATCATTGTCCATCTGGCCTCCGGCATTCCCTCTTCGACCAACAAATGCACCGATCTTTCCGGAGTTAATCTTCGCTGAATCAATCGCATAGATCTGATCCGATGTGTGCTCGGCGAAGTTCTTGTCCAGCCAGCCCTTCCTGTACCAGTTGTTCATCATCTGGAGATAGGTTCTCATCGCCTCAGTGTCTCCGCCGAATGCGGCATCTCCATCTTGGTTCCTGTACCAGAGGGGACACCCCCCGCCGAATGCGGAGTCGAAATTGCCTCCGGCTTCCGAATAGCCTTTGAAGTACACTGATATACAATAGCCGTCCTTGATACCCAGATCCTCCATTGCCCTTGTGAATATCTCAAACATCCACTCCCAGTCGCTCACATAGATTGGATCGGAAGTTCCATTTGGGAACACGACATCGTCATAATATGTGTTGTAATCCGACGGGTCCGTGTAGCCATATGTAAACAATGCCCCTGTGAACGGGTTGGTTCCATATTTAGCCACCCAGTCACGTCTGTAGTTCAAACCCATAAAGTTGCCGGTCGTCTCCGCTGTCATTGAATAGAGCGTCAATATCTTCTTCTCTCCATCAACGTTGCTGTACGCATACGGCGTGATGGCAGGATTTGAGGTAATTATCTCCATGTAATGTGGCATGTATTCTCCCATGTAAGGAGTGAGATCCCAGATTACACCATCGGTCAGGAGCTCTCCCGGATTTGATGTGCAGTAAGCCATGTCGAAGATCTTCGCATACTCCTCTGTCATGAGAAGCGTATTGAAGTTGTCCCGTTCAGAACCTGAGACTGGGACAAGGAAATGGAGATCGACCTTCTTGCCATTGAACTCCAAGGTCTCCAGATATCTGATTGCAGGGTTGTCATCATACGACATGTAATAGGTCGAGTCCTCTCCTCGGGATATCCACCAAGAGATTTCCACCACGTCATCGGAAGATGTTGCCTTTTCTGTTTTTCTGCAGGATGTCAGAAAAACAAAAATGCATAGAATTGACAAAATAATGACAAAGGTTTTCTTCATATGATGATTCTCCCTTTCGCTTTCACTATAAGGACGCATCACATCTCAGTTTTCAGATTATTGACTGTATTTTTGTTTTCTTGACTTTTATGGACTTTTGACTGTTGCTCAGCCGGCATCTCGAATCCGGTTCAGTTCTGCCAGAACCGAAACAACTGTCAGACAATCTTCCTTACAACCATTGACTACCCAGTCCTTGAGAACCGCATTCGTTCCCGCCCGGAGGAAGAGAATCCTGTACCGCTTCTCATTTGTCAGTTTCGGGTTGCTCAACATAAGCGACATCACTGCAGGCTCGTCCATACGTCCTGACAGATACCATGCTTTATAAAACAACCTGTTTTTCTCTATGTATGAGATGAGGACTTCCAGTCTCTCGCGGCTTATCTTCTTCTCTCCAAGCCACTTGTCCCTGAAAATAGCGGTAACTTCACTGGAGATTCTCTGCTCGATTCTCTGCTGCAGTTCCAGAATATCCTCATAATGGGCATAGAAGGTCGTCCTGTTGACACGAACCTCCTGGCAAAGCTGTAGAACCGTTACCTGTCTCGACGGGTCTTTGGACAGAAGTTCAAGATAGGCGTCCTCAAACCTCTTTTTCGTTGTCCTGCTTCTCAGATTGTCTTTTGTGTTCATCTGCCCTCCTTCATTAAGGCAACACTATTGTCTTTTCTGTTGATTGCCCTGCCGACCCTGATGAAATTATATTGTGGGCAAGCCATTAACTCAACATATGTTGGCTTAATTCAAATGGAGAACCACATGGATTTCAATATAAGCAAACCGGGGAGACTGATGGTCAAGATGTGCATACCATCTGTGGTAACAATCCTCGTCATGCAGATATACCATATGGCGGACACCTTCTTCATTGGAAAGCTGGGATCGCCTGCGATGCTCAGCGGCCTTAGTCTGGCATCGCCAATAATTGCAATTCTGTCAACGGTTGGGGTACTTGTCGGTGGAGGTGGAAGCGCCGCTCTGGCAATGGCTCTCGGAAGAAAGGACTCCATATCATCAGCGAAGATTGTATCCTTCTCGTTCTGGTCATCTCTGGGACTTGGAACAGTTGTCGGGGGAATTCTTCTAGTGACACTGAACAAGCTCGTCCCCTTCTTCGGAGCTTCCCCGGAAGCCTCGGTCTATTGTAGGCAATACATCCTGATTCTGGCTGCGGGTGCACCTGCAATGTGCTTTTCACAAGCCATGGGAAGCCTAATCAGAGGTAAGGGGAAATCTTATCAGTCCTTGATTGGGAACATGGTAGGGTCGGTACTGAACATCCTTCTGGATCCGCTTTTCATCTTCGTTCTCAAGATGGATGTCAGAGGAGCCGCAATCGCAACGGTGACATCGAATCTAGTAGCATCATTTTTCTATGTAATTTATCTGAATCAGCCATCCTTTGGGATATCAGCCTCAATTAAGAACTTCACTATGAAGAGAGAAACATCTCTGACGGTTTTGTCACTTGGACTGCCGATGGCCTTCACAACTATAATCACATTCATATCGAGCATCCTTTCAAACAAAATCCTTGCATCCTACGGGGATATTATAATCTCTTCAGTCAGCATCACACGCAAGATTATCTCGTTCGTCACAATGCTCCAAATGGGTATAACAGCTGGGATGCAACCGGTTCTCGCCTTCCTGTTTGGAAGCGGAAACTATAAAGATCTGAAGATTTTCACACGAAGAACTGCACTGGCAACAATCGTTGCAGGCTCACTGCTGACGGCGACCTGCTATGTATCAGGTCCTTCACTTATCAGAGCCTTCATGGACAACCCGAATGTCATTGACAACGGTGTGAGGTGCATCAGGATAATGCTTCTTGCAGGTCCGGTTGCAGGGCTTCAGCAGCTGGCAACTACATTCTTCCAAACCACGAACAGACCTCTGATATCATTGGCACTCTCACTCACCAGAGACGGCTTGATTTATCTTCCAGTTCTCTTTCTGTTCAACTCGGTCTGGGGTTTTTCAGGATATCTTGTGGCAAGACCCGTCGCGACATCTACTTCAGCGCTTCTAGGGTTGGTATTAATCTTTACCTTGTTTCCGAAAGGACACGGTGATCTTAAAGATAAAAAACTGATATAAGGGTCAATATTCTGACAATCATCTGTAAATAACCGACTATGATTGAATTGGAGGCACATCATGAACATAAGTCTCATTGAACCAATCGGAGTACCACAATCGATGATTGAGGAGCTTGCTACTCCAATCAGACAGGCAGGACATTCTTTCACCTATTACGACGACAAAACGACAGATACCGAAGAGCTCAAGAGAAGGAGCGCGGGTCAAGACATCGTCATGATTGCAAATAACAGATACCCTTCAGAGGTCATCGAGGCTTCAAAGGATCTCAAGCTGCTTGCTGTGGCCTTCACCGGAATAGACCATGTGGACCTTGATGCCTGCAAGAAAAATAATGTCCTAGTTTGCAACTGTGCAGGATATTCCAACATCTGTGTAGCGGAACAGACCATCGGAATGGCCATCTCTCTGATGAGGTTCTTTAATACATGCGATGCCACCGTCCGTCGCGGTGGAACAAGTGTAGGTCTGGCGGGAACCGAGATATCCGGAAAAAAGGTCGGTATCATCGGATGCGGTCAAATCGGCACCATGACAGCAAAGCTCTTCCTCGCCTTCGGAGCCGAGGTCATCGCCTATGCAAGAAATAGAAGGCCGGAGGTGGAGACTCTTGGCGTGAAATATGTCAGTCTGGATGAGCTTCTGGAAACATCGGATATCATCTCCCTCCATACCCCAAACAATGCCGCTACGAAGGGGATGATCGGTAAGAACCAGATTGCCAAGATGAAAAAGACAGCTCTATTCATCAACTGCGCCCGAGGCCCCATAGTGGACAACAAGGCACTTGCAGATGCACTGAACGAGGGCAGAATTGCCGGAGCTGCCATTGATGTCTTTGACATGGAACCGCCGATTCCCTCCGACTACCCGCTTCTTCATGCCAAAAACACGCTGCTAACCCCGCACGTGGCGTTCCTCACAAAGGAAGCCATGGTCAGGAGAGCAAAAATAGAATTCCAGAATGTAATCTCGTTCCTTAACGGCAAGCCTGAGAACATTTGCAAGTTCTGAATTCTATGATCCGGTTCGATGACTACTGCATAATTCTTATTAATTGATTAAAAAGCAGGGTGTCCGTAGCTGACTGTGGCGAGATGCTGTGGCGTCCGCTTTATCCTAGCCCTGCAGTCCATGTCCCAGTCGGTTGACAGGTATGGTGGCAGTAGAACAATATAAAACAAATATAAAAAAGGACGTATCCTATTTCAAGCCATTCTTCACTTATTCAATGGTAATGGTGAGACTGCCGATTTCACCTAAAGGCAAGGAATCCTTTATGGCTCCACCATCAAACAGATATGCTCCTCCCACTGCTCCTTTTGACTCTTGCAGAGAGGAATTTACCATCAAAACCGGTGCGTTCAAGCCGGAAACTTGCCTGGCATACTCATCCATTTCCCCTCGCGACCACTCTTCTATCGAATAATCGATATACAAAGGCCAAAGAACCAAGTCGGGTTCCAATTCATTGATCCTATCAAGGTTTTCAGCAAACCACAGGTCTCCGCATATCGCCACCAAGAGCTTTTTATCCATGAAATGAAAGGTATGGAAATCATCTCCCGTCTTATACTGTTGGCAGGCATCTTTGACAGTCCATGTTTTCGACACCCGGCGATACACATCCAATACATCGCCATTCTTATCAATACAGAGATTTGACGAATAGATATTGCGCTGCTCTTTTTCATAAAACCCGAACGATACAGCAACACTATGTGCTTCCGCCAATCCCCTCAGCACTTTGATGACATCATCCTGAAGTGAAAGGGCGATGTCCTTGTCCTCTTCAACATCCCAAGTCAATCCATCGAAACCCTGAAGAAACGCCTCTCCGAATACCAACAGATCCGCTTCCTTGTGTTCATCTATAGACCGTCTCAACGTTTCCACATTCCTGCTTGTATCATTGAATATCGGAGCTGAAATGAGCTTTATGACCATCGGATCCTCTCCATCACATAGTAAGGTCTTGCATGTAAAACATATACCAAAATCGCATTCCAATCAGTGGTTTTTGCAATTATTTACCAAATATTCCCATGAATTTTGCAGGTATTTGTAAATTATTCCTATGCTTTTTGCAATCCCCCCTATTTGAAGAGCTGCTGTAACCCCGTTGTTGTGATTGATCATCATAAATGATAGAATACAATGAAAATGTATTATGTAAGGGGTAACATGGTGCGCCTAAGAACTTCCTTCTAGCTCATAGAAGGAACTATCAGAATTGATCCTTCTATGATTCATTCCCACATGAATGCCTAGGAGGAACCATGAAACAGTATATATACAGGAATAAGGAATATTTGTTCCTTGCTTTGTCGTGTTCACTGATCGCCGCCGTCTTCGCGGTGCGTGTTCAGTTTCTGAAAGGGGACGTCCTGGATCAGGCCTTATCCCGCAACATCGGCACTTCGGCAAGCAAGGGTGTTCTGCTGGGTGTCTGTATCGTGTTGGAGCTCGGCTTTTACTATTTGTATGATCTGATGAAAGGGAAATTCATCGTTGCATCGATCAAGGAAGTCAGAAAAGACTTCTTCCACAGTCTCGTAAAGAGAAGCTATCCAAAGTTTCTGGAGACAAGCCAAGGGGAATATGCAGCCAAGTACACGAATGAAATGGAGATGGTGGAAACCCAGTATTTCACGATTATTCCGATGCTTGGTGAAATTCTCATAAAAATCTTGCTGGTGGGCAGCTCCATCTTCATCCTCGACTATCGAATCGCGCTTATTACGATGTTCCTGATAACCACCCCGCTCTACATACCCAAGCTTGTGGAAAAGCATTTGCAGCGCTCACAGATGGAATACGTGCAAGCGTTTGAAAGGCATCTCAAGTCATTCACCGATTGGCTGAAAGGGTTCGAGCTGATCAAGAATTTTTCCTCGGAAAAGAAAATTCTGGAGCTCTTTGATGCATCAAACGATCTTGCCATGGCAAAAAACCTGAGAAAAAAGCAGATAGGCTATTCGTCAAGGACGCTTACGGCTATTCTGTCCTATTTCTCCCATTACATCATTCTGATATGCGCCGCATATCTTGTTATTCAAGGCAAATTCACCGCGGGATCGTTCTTTGTTTCGATAGGATTGATCGATCAACTCTCGTATCCGATCATAAGCCTGTCATATTTCATCCAGGAGCTGATAGCGGTTCGTCCGGTAAACGATTCGATCATGAATCTTGTACGGTCACCTGCAGATGAGAAAAGAGAGAAAGGAGTCATCCTTGAAGATGTCGGACGGATCACCTTTGCCGATGTCGGGTTCTCCTATGAGGACAAGCCTATTCTGGAAGGTATCACCATGACGTTTGAAAAGAACAACCGTTATCTCCTCAGGGGACTGAGCGGCTCGGGCAAGACTACCAGCATGAATCTGCTGCTCCATTACCATGACGTTGATGAAGGCGGCATCTCATTGGATGGACATCCCGTGGAAGAAGTTGAAAACCTCAACGAGCTCATAGCGATCATGAGGCAGGATGCAATGTTTTTCAACGATACGCTCAGAAACAACCTTACAATGTATCAGGAGCTGCCGGATGACAAGCTCATAACCATCCTGCGGGACGTCGGACTTGAGAAATTCGCCCACAAGGAGAAGCTGAATCACATCATCGAAGAAGACGGCACGAACCTTTCCGGAGGAGAGAAGAGAAGACTCGCTTTGGCGAGAGTGTTGCTGAGGCAAGCCCCGATTCTCATCTTGGACGAACCGCTGGCCAATCTCGATGAAGAAAACGCGGCTTCGATCGAAGATCTCATCCTATCGATTGAAGATCGGTTGGTGATCACCATCTCGCACCAGTTCTCATCTTCAAAACTGACCCGATTCAAACGAATGTACAGCTTTAATCTCTAACCCAAGAATCAATCTTTTAAGCAGCCGATAGGGACAACCAAGACACCATCATCCCTTCGATACCCGTACTGAGAAGCGGTAATAACCAATTTCAAATCCGGCAAACGAAGCCGATTCTGTCTTTCCTTGTTGTTGAGCTCTCTTACCAAGCGTTCGATCTCACAAAGATGCATTGCTCCTTCACCAATCCCTGATTCCCCCAACTTGAACTCTATGAGCGCATAACGTCCATCACTCAAATGGAGAACTCCATCCGCCTCCAGCCCATAGCGATCACGATAATATGACATTCTTCCATCGAATGCGGATGAATATATCTTCAGGTCTCTGATGCACAGCGACTCGAACAAAAAACCAAGAGTCTGAAAATCCCTATTGAAATATTCAGGTGAAAGACCCATTGCCGCAACGGCGATCGAGGGATCGATGAGATTTCGCTTTTGACTTGATTGAATCGTTGTTCTTGAGCGGATGGCCGGAGACCAAGCATCTATATCATTGATGATGAATAGATTTTCCAACGCATTGATGTATTCATAAAAAGTACTTTCTCCAATGTCGTGATTTGCCTTCACATCACCATAAATCGTTTTGGTCGTAGCCGTTGTGCATATATTCCGCGCATAGGATTGCAGGATGCCTTGAGCCCATCTTTCATTCCTTCTTACTCCGTCAATATGAGAAATGTCTACAGAATAGGTTTGCCTAAATACATCCCGTGCCAATTGCAATCGTGCATCTCTCTTGGTTATGGTAAAAACCCCGGGCCACCCTCCCCGACAAATGGAATAGATGATGTCATCGATGGATAGATCCGATTTGCATCCATCAAATGATTCCGGTCGCTCGAATAGTTCTTTCAAAGAAACGCTACCATTGGACTCTTCGCTTTCCCAAAGGCTCATGGGATACATATTCAACTGGCTGATGCGCAGTGTGCCTGTATGAGGGGGGTCTATGTTCTTGGAAGAAGAGCCGGTCAGAATATACTGACCTTTCTTGCCACTGTCATCGACGTCTTTGCGAATAGTGCCCCACAGTTTCGGTACATCCTGCCATTCATCAAAAAGTATCGGTTTTTCTCCCAGCAGTAGTTTTTTGGGTGATGTTTCCCCAATCATCAATAGATTATCACGGTGTTCTTCATCTTGAAACTCCACGACGGTTTTCGCCTTTTGTTTGGCTGATGTCGTCTTCCCACATCCTTTTGGCCCCCTGATCCAAGTCGCGCCGAATGCCTGCATATGTGTATCGAGCAAACCATCTATTATTCGTTTCTTGTATTCCATCCTGCACGCCCTCATACCATTTGGCAACTATGTTCCTCTGTTAGTTCTACAATGAAACCATCTCTCCGTCAAGAAATTCTGGAGTGATTTGGGGCTTTTCGCTGGAGTGATTTGGGGCTTTTCGCTGGAGTGATTTGAGGTAGGCAATCCTGCCGAAGACCCGACACGTCTCTTGTATGATATGCAACCCATGAATGCATCAGGGATGACAACATCCTCGATTACATGGAAAACCCGGTCGCTGAAGCCCACATCCTTGAACAGAGCCTTCATTGACCGGGTCTTTGGTTTCCAGCCGATTATGTCCTTATGACGTAAATCCGGTGGAGATCAGTTGCTTTGCAATGCCCCCTGAATCATCCATTTGGCCCGAGATGATAGATCTTCTCAAAATCCAATAATATCTTCAGAAGCGGTTCATCCAAGAAAAGCAAGGCCTGCTCCCTGATCTCTTCCGGAACACCATAATACGCCTGGGCGATGGATCCGGTGATCGCCGCGACGGTATCGCTGTCCCCGCCAATGGAGATGGCGTTGCGGACGGCATCCTCGAAATCGTTCGATTCCAGGAATGCCATGATGGCTTGCGGAACGGTGCCTTGACATGTGACATCGAAGGTATACGTCGGGCGAATGGCATCCAACGTGAAATCCATGGGATAGTAATGCTGATCGATGTAGTTTCGGATCTCCGGGATGCTCTTTCCCTGCCGGGCAAGCCAGATGGCCGCGGTGGTGGCTTCGGCCCCCTTAATACCTTCCGGATGGTTATGGGTAACTTCCGTAACCTTCTGCGACAACTGAAGAGCTTCCTCAAAGCCGGATGCCGCATACGCACACGGGCCGACCCGCATCGCCGCTCCATTGCCATAGCTGTTGTATGGAGCGGGATTCTCAGAGTAGATCCACTCCATGAAGTGTCTGCCATACCCGGCAGCAGGATACCTGCGCCCCAATCGCTGCATGCTGGAAACAGCCGCCTCTCCCAGCTTGCTGAAGTCATGTTGACAGCGCATGATGGCCTCCGCAATAGCCAAACTCATGATGCTGTCATCAGTAGCGAAACACTGAAGTGTCAAGAACTTGAAGTTTTTGGACTTGTGATTATCCCATTCAAACCTGGATCCGACGATGTCACCGATGATCGCTCCGATCATTCATACCCCCTTTTGTAGTACCTTTTACAAGAAAGAACCCCGTTACCATTGAAATGAGTTTTTTACGTCTGCTCACGACAAGACACTTCCTTTCCCCGTCACCTCCTTTCTTTGAAACGCATGGTTGAGCTATCCATGGACACGATGTCCATCGATTTCCGATCATCCCCCATCATGGGATATTGGCCTTTTGCTTGCAGATTTCCCAAAACGTTTCCGTATATAATATAAGAACAACTTTCAAAAAAGTAAAAAAATTTTTGAAAAAAATTCAACTATTTTTAACGTCTTGTACTATCAAGAAATAATCTGTCCATTCGCAAGTGCAGGAAGACCTGAAATGAATACGTTGTGTATGAACCGCTTTTCAAGACCGCCAGTCCGTACAATGAGACCGTTTGCTTCTAAAGGCCGAGAAGCCCTGATTCCTGTTTCATGCTCCACAAACCGGGATTGCGAACCTTTCGGAATTCATCCAATCGCCGTCAGGATCGGTTCGAGATATGCCCTGTCCGTCCAGTCGCACTTTTCATCCCCCGCGGCCATCAGCGCTTTTTCCCATATCTCGTACTCGGCGGGATCCTTCTTCGCCACGACGGTTCTCAGCAGCTTGCAAAGATTCCGGTCGACGATGCTCATGCCGTCCATGTCCCATCCACCGCGGCAATAGAAGCAAGGTATGCCGCTCAAGGCGCCTTTCATGTTATGATCGACAATCTGCCTGAACGCGTTCTCTTCATACGGCGACGCTCCGACACAGAATACGATGATCTTTTTGCCTGAAAGCCGATCACCATGCTTCTTAAGGAATGACAAGCCCGCAATGCCGGAAGCATAGATGCCTCCACCGAGGATGATCGGGTCGTATCGTCTCACATCCTCTATTCTTGCCTTCTTCGTCTCTAGGCGATCAAATCCGGTCGCTTCGGAAAGCCATTCGGCATACCGCCTCGTCGAGCCGTATTTTGACTGATACAGAATAATCCCTTTCATGTCGCCTCCCCTATCCATACTATATAGAACTGTATAGACATTATCGGGACTTAACATAAGCCCCGCACCACCGGCATAACGGGATGTGCTCCATCATGAACCGGAGAAAAGATCGTGGCCTTCATCTGCGCACCCAATTCCTTTCGCAGTCACATGGCGGAAGCGCCTGGAAAAACCGTTCGGCTCCGATGCATATGGCTTCCATCCGTCATTCCAAGACGATCGATGAGCTCGTGGATCGTCATCACGGTGGGCTGCACCGTGCAGTACCCATCATCCCCTCCGAGCATGCCGAAAACCGGGATTTGGAAGACCCTACAGGAAAAAGCGATGAGGCGTTCATCCAGGTGATCGGGACGATGGAAAACAAGATCAAAGCATTACGAACCCGTCAGCCCCGCCCTGTCGATTCCGCCTCCTTCTCGCCAAAAGAATCCGAGACGATCCATCGTACAGGGTTGATGTGTGACATCAGAAGTAGTCCGAGGATTCACCCGTGAACTCATAATCGATGAGCTCCATGCCGTGCTCCTGGCAGAATTTCTTTACCAGCTCCTCGTAAACCTCACAGTAGTATTCGGTTACGGGCGGATAATACTCATCGCAGGTACAGTAGTCCGCAAAATCCGCATCGATGGTTCCAGACAACCAATCCGTGTACATCTCGAAGATCTTCTCCGCGGTGAGGAAGGGATTCCATTCCAAGAACGCTTCGAGATCAAGCTCCACCTTGGACGAATTGACTATTCGTACGACCGCCGATGCGGATGCGCTGCAATCGACATGGACAACACCGCCGTCCCACACGCAAAAACCTTCCCATGGAAAGGTCCACTCCGCTTCGCAGAACTTCCTGAGCCCCGAATGACGTTTTTCTTCCCATTCCGTAACATTCCGTTCGTCAAACAGCCTCATGAACACATCCGCCATCTGATCGGAAACGTCTTCTCTCAAAGCGCAATTTTTCTGAATGCTGGAGGACAAGGCGGTTTTTTCAAACTCCCCTCTTTCAAAGTTCTTATAGTCGGCGCTCAACAGACAGATGAGAAGCGCCCGTGCGTACACATCGTCAAGGAGCTTTTCCTCTTTCATCGACTCGTATAGTTCGTATGCATGGTCTTCCAGATACCGCAGTCCATTTGCATCAACAAGCTGTTTCAACCTGTCCGCTACCATCGCAGAATCATTCATTCGCTCTCTTCTCCCTTCCGCTTCAATCTTGAGCCATCACGCATGATGGCTCGTCGGTTCCCACGACGGCAAGCCGGAAATATGCTGTTCGCGTACACCGAGCAGGAGTACAAGGTAATCAAAGGATTTGCCCGGGGCTCACATCCCGGCCGGTCCAGCCCTGACCTCGCGCCCACTCTCTCATATCCCTCGCTTCTTCTCTGTCATCTCCGTGGATGATCTCGAGCATATCGATATACCCGAAGACATGTCCACAGTCGTCAAGCACATGCAGACCGTCCTTGGCGATGCAGACCGGTCTACGGTCGGCAATGACCTTTGCCGCCGTCTCATCATCCACCATCCGGCCGTCCTTCCCGAATTCCTTCACCAGCGTGATGTCCACCTCCCAGCCATCACCATAGTCGTACCTATAGAGAAGCTTGTCGGTGATCGGCATGACGTGCTTCGGCTCATACTTCTTTTGCAGCATCTGCATCTGCAGGAACGCATGGGATTGGATGGATTCGTCACGCGAACCCTTCGCTTGTTTGGCACCGGCAACAAAGACGTCACGATATCTCTTGTACAATCCGATACCGCCGGAATCCATCGCCAAGGCGCTGGCCTTCGCCGTCTCGATGTCCACGGGATCCAGTGAAAGGATTTCGCTCAACCGGAGGCTTTCCTTCAGTACGTCGGGCATGCCGGTATCGAACATGAACGGATTCAGAAGCTCCTGAAACGATGCATCCTCGAACCGCACCTGCCCGGGTTCCGCCTTTGCTCCCGATCCGAACGAATGAATGGTGAGCATGGAGCGCCGCCGTGCCAGCTCCCGGATCTCGACCTGGTTCTCGAGCCAATACTCGCTGATTCCCCGGTATCTGTACTGTTTGAGGTACTTGGAACGCATCCAAGTTCTTGGGCTCTTGGTCTCCTCATAATCGTCATCCCAGAATGCGTCATCGAATGTGCTGCTTGGGAACTGCAGATAATAGCCGAACACCGGCGCGATTTCCAACAACGTCCCCGCCGTGAGGGATTGAAGCAACGGATGGGGCAGCTTGAAATCATGCAGGTGGCTGTTCGTCCATCCGAAAGCCATGTTGATGAGGTAATGCAGCTGATGGAGAGCTAATGAGGAGGGGACGATGACATCCCGGGAGATGGATTTGACGACACCTCCGTATTTCGCAAGAATCTTCGCTTCATCGTCCTCAAAGAAATCAAGACGACTGTCACGAAGCTCCAGATGCAACAGCATCGCATAGGGGGCCTTCTTTTCCCGCGGTGACGCCGTCGTCGGATCTTCCGGCAACCCATCCGGTCTCTTCTGTTCGCGGGATCGGCTCTTTTGCGCGTACGAACGGTTTCGCGCCCGATACTTCTCGCTTCTCATCGCCGTGTCCGTCTTCTTCGGTTCATCATACAGCCCCTTCTTGTAGGGAAGGTAGTTCTGAACCATCACCACGCTGATCTGCAGTGTCTCGGCAATCTCCGCCGAGGATTTCCCTTGGTCAGCCAGTTGCCGGATCTGAAGAGACCGCGGGCTCGACCACAACCCCATCGTGATGAGAATCTTTCTCACCTTCGTCGTCGAGATTTCCGCCTGTAACGCAGTTTCATTGATGGAGCCTGTCTTCCTATAGATACTCACTACGTTTTCGATGGTCTCCGCTTTCGGGGCTTCTCCATGCTTCGCCATTTCCCATTCCTCCTTTCTTCGTACTGAAGATATAGCATGCCGGCAATGTCGTGTCAATAAAAACAATGTTGTGGTAATAAAAACGGTGCCTCGAATATAAGAATTTCAAGAGTAATGGACATTCCAAGGCACCGTTTCCATCCTATTGTAAAATCCTGTGATTTTTCCTCATTCCGGGTACCGTATCAATCAGTTGACTCACGGTCCCAGCGCAGTGATCGGTACAACATAGACGCCATCTTCTCTCCGGTAAGCATAGTTGCTCAGACCACAGAGAACCGCCAGGACATCCGGGGTTTTTGCACCTTCCGCTTCCAATGCATTCCGTATTTCCATCAACGACCTTGCAGCGTCATCGATGGCGTTTGCCCCCAGTTTTATTTCAAAAGCTCCCCATCGACCATCCTGCAGTTGAACGATCGCATCGATCTCCCTGTTCTTATAATCCTGATAATGATAGAGTTCCCCTCCCAAGCTCTCTGCGTATATCCTTACATCCCGTTCGCAAAGGGCTTCAAACATGAAACCGAATGTATGGAGATCGTTGAGCAGATCATCATGGCTTACCCCCAATATGGCAATAGCCAAAGAAGGATCCACGAAATGCCTTTTAGCGGACTGTTTGATCCGTGTCGCCGATCGTATATTGGTTGAAAACGCTCTCTGGTCATCGATCAGAAACAATCTTTCAAATACGGTCAAATAGGTTGAGATCGTATCATTGTCCAGATCGTCATGCTCGTATTCTGCGATATCTTTTCTCAAGGTGGAAATTGTAGCCGTCGTTGATTCATTTCTTGCAAGAGATCTCAGCAGTCGGTGCATTTTCCTTGAATCTCTCTTGATTCCTTCCAATCTGTATACATCATGGTCTATGATTGAATTAATATATTCTTTCGGAATCAACCTGTATTGTTCATGACCTAAGCCTAAGCTGCCCGGCCACCCGCCTCGAATCGTCAATTCTATCAGTGTCTGTACATCCACATCCGGAGTTGCCTTAGCCTCGAATCTTCCATCGAAAAGAGAAAGCAAGGAAACCTGTCCCGATGAATCCTTCGATTCGAATAAGGACATGGGTCTCATCCTGATCGTGGAGATTCTTCCGGCACCACTATGCAATATTCCTTTTTGCACCGGAGTTGACGAACCTGTCAAAATGAACTGTCCCTTTTTCCCCCTTCTATCCACTTCATGTCTCACCGTATCCCAAACCGAAGGCACTTCTTGCCATTCGTCGATCAATCGGGGAACTTTTCCATCCAGAGCTACTTCCGGTGCAAGGTTCATCAACTCCCTATTTTGAAAATTTCCACTGGGATCGCCTAAATAAAGAGCACTGTTGGAATGATGCCTTGAGGTCCACGTCTTCCCGCACCATTTGGCGCCTTCTATGCAGACAGCCCCGAAGCTTTCCAGTTCGAGTGCAACCTGCTTATCGATCAATCTTGGCAAATACACCCCATTGTCTATAGTATCCTCCCGAACCAAGAATACCATGAATCGGTCATATTTACGATTTCTATTCGGTCATATTATTTCTACATCCCACCGTACGACGATCCGACCGTACCGATTTACCTGCAGGTCTTAGCTTCCTCAAATGAATCTTTGATATGACATGGATGTATCTTTCCAAGTCGCTCTTTGGAAACGGAGATCCGTGTGACGGTAGCAGCATCTTGGCATCTTGGGCAATCAACAGCTCCCATGATGTTTGAAATTCTCTTGTGTCTTCGACCCAGATCGTGATTCTGTTCATGCTTGGAAATCCGTTCATCGCCGCGTCCCCACAAAAGACATGTCCATCGACGTTCAGAGAGATCGAATCGTTCGTATGCCCCGGAGTGAAGAGTATCTTTCCGCCAAGATCTTTTCCTATCCGTTCCTTGGTTTCCGGCGTAATGTGTATCAAGCGGTCAAGAAATGCATCTTCGATCGGAGGGAATCGGTGCTGGCCTTTTCCCGCCAATGCCATCGCCTTGCAAAACCAGAAGGCAAGCACGCTGCTGCACCCTCCCTCGAAGCGATTCTGGCCCCTTTTCAGCACCGGAAGCGAAGCCGGATTGATGAACACCCGTATATCCGGATAGTTCTTCAGCAGTTCATTCAGGAATCCCGCATGGTCATCATGGGCATGGGTTAGAAACACATACTTGATCTCAGCCATGGAAAGGTTGTAAGAAGCCAGCTTTTTCTCCACCCTCTTCAAGCCGTTCTCATATCCGGTGTCGATCATCACAAGCCCTATCGGCGCCCGGTACACGTAGACATTCATGATTCTGTTTCCGACATTGATGATGTTCATGGTTCCCCCCATTCACAATCAACTATACTGGACATGATTACCTTTGAAAAAGTCTACACCAACCACTATGATCAGCTTCGTTGCTCTTCCCAGATACGTGTTTTTTCTTTGGCGGGAGCATGCTTCTTCAGCCTGGAAGCTCCCTTGACTAAAAACACCATTCCACTGACGGTAAGCATTGACCCGAATATGACGGAAATCCACGTTGCTGTAGGATTGCCTTTTGCATACCCGAACAGCTGAGCCAGCAGCACCACTCCAAACGTAACCTGTGATATTCCTACGCTTAAAAAATGTGTATAGCGTTTTTTTGCTTGTTTGCTGATATCAACACTTCCCGTATACAGCTCCAGCGGACCATGGGATCTGTTCTTGCGCAGATACACCCTTCCGCCGTACTCGCCGGCAACACTGATTCCGCTTTCCTCCAGAAAATCGAAATAATCTTTTTTCTTCGACCCGGAAAAACCCGGAATGTCAATCTTATACTGATATTTTGCAGGTGAAACATCTTCGAACTCATATTCGCCATGATTGTATCCTATAAGCATAAGACCGTTTTCACCCTGCTGATTCAACCACTCTTCCTCTTTATTAATATCCAAAAAGGTTTTTTTGACTCTTGTTTTCATTTCCCTTCCCCTCTTACGTCCTGTGCATGTTTTATCAGTTCTTCCAGACGAGCAAGTTCCATCGCAAAGTATTCTTTTCCCTTGTCCGTAATGATGTATTCGTTTTTCCTCTCTCGTGGATCACTGTCCAACTGTCTTATCCATTTCTTCTTTTGCAGATTATCCAAGGCTCCATAGAGGGTTCCGGCCCCGATTCTGACGCGGTTGTCGGTCATTTCCGCAATATCTTTCATCAGGGCATACCCATGTGCCGGACGATGAAGGCAAAGCAGAATATAGTATACGGATTCCGCCAAAGCGCGGTTGTTTGCTGCTTTTTTCATTCCCTCCTCCATTGTTGCATCTCACGATTTATTACGTTTGCCGATATATTACGTTTATAGATATATCTCAAAACGTAACACCAGTCAACAGACTCACCTATGGATTTATAGATTCCCGACTAACGTTCATCACCTGTCCGATTTGAGGCAGCCGTCAAGATGGTTCTTTACAATGACCTGTTTACGGAAATCCAACATCTACTTTTGTCGGGTTCATTAAGGTTTTAAGCATCCAAGCGGTATTACATACACACCGTCAGGTCTTTGATAGGCCATTCGAGTATTTGTCAATATCATGAGGAATGCCGGTTTACGAGTGGATATGGTTGCTAATTTCAGTAAATTGGCACTCGCCTTATCGACTTCATTTTCTCCCAACTTTACCTCTATTCCGCCCCACCTTCCATCATTCAACTCAACAATCAAATCTACTTCAAGGCCTGTTGTATCGTTATAGTAATACACTGTTCCTTCAATTTCTTCCGCATACACCCTCAGATCTCTTGT
>ENA-UPXM01000706-UPXM01000706.1-activated-sludge-metagenome-genome-assembly--contig:-NODE-706-length-47004-cov-52.232124_pt1 | contig 47004 bp, 44 predicted proteins | sample MGYA00238178_ERZ772708 | MGnify/ENA primary metagenome ERZ772708 (study PRJEB29002, sample SAMN05720212) | activated sludge metagenome | isolation source: anaerobic digester from wastewater...
TAAAATTTCTCACGTAGGAGAGAGACAGCATGCAGTACTCAACCGCACAGTTTCGTAAGGGGTTGAAGATAGAGATCGACGGCGAACCATTCACCATCGTGGACTTTCAGCACGTCAAGCCGGGTAAGGGCGGCGCATTCGTGCGCACGAAGATGAAGAGCCTGATATCGGGCAATGTTCTCGACAAGACCTTCCGTTCGGGCGAGAAAGTGGATGTGCCCAACCTCGAAGAGCGGAAGATGAGCTTTCTGTACCAGGACGATTCCGGGTACTGGTTCATGGATACCGAAACCTATGAGCAGATGAACCTCACGGAAGACCACGTGGAGGACGCCATCGGATTCCTCAAGGAAAACGTGGAGGTGAACATTCTCTTTCACAACGGTTCTCCCATCGGCATCGAACTGCCCATGTTCATGGAGCTCGCCGTGGTGCAGACCGACCCAGGCGTGCGGGGCAACACCGCATCGGGGGGTTCAAAGCCCGCAAAGCTCGAAACCGGCATTACGGTCCAGGTCCCTCTGTTCATCAACGAGGGAGACGTGCTTAAAATAGATACGCGCACCAAGGCGTATATCGAGAGAGTGAGCTAGATGAATCTCAAGATCGTCAAAGAGCTCATCGAGATGATCCGCAACACCGACGTGGTGGAACTGGAGTGGACCCCGGAGAGAATTCACATCATCCGCGGGACGCAACAGCAGGACCGCTCCGTGTCCAGGGCGCGGGAGCCGGAAAAGGACAAAACCGCGACCGTGGAAAAACCCACGGTCACCATCACCTCCCCCCTGGTGGGGACCTTCTATCGTTCAGCCTCGCCCGAAACCCAGCCCTTTGTCCAGGTGGGCGACCGGGTCAAGAAGGACCAGGTGCTCTGCGTCATCGAGGCCATGAAGCTCATGAACGAGATCGAGTCCCATGTCGACGGCATCGTGACCGCCATCCTCAAGCAGGACGGCGAGCGGGTGGGCTATGGCGACCAGCTCTTCATCATCGAGGAGCTATGAGCGTATGGAGGCTCGTCCTCGACGGCAGGCATGATTCCCGCGCGAACATGGCGCGCGACTCCGCCATGTTCCGGTCCGTGGCTTCAGGCTGCAGTCCCGGAGTGCTGCGGGTCTACAACTGGTCCGAGCCTGCAGTGACCTTTGGTTTTCATCAGCGATCGTTCATCCCTTTCGACCCCGGGGTCGATCTTCCCCTGCTGAGGCGTCCCACCGGAGGCGGCGCCGTGCTGCACGGAGACGATTTCACCTTCAGCCTCAGTACACCCTTGGCCGGGGTGTTTGCACGGGGCGTAGTGGATAGCTGCCGTGCGGTCACCAAGACATTCGCCCTCGCCCTGAAGCGGTGCGGAATCGAGGTCGAAACGCGCGGCGACGGCACGGCATTCTCGCATGTGTGCTTCCAGCGTTCTTCTCCGGTAGAGCTCTGTCTGGACGGCTCCAAGATCCTCGGCCTGTCAGCCCTGCGCACCCGAAACGGCATGCTCCTCCAGGGTGTCCTGCCGCTGACGGTCGATGCAAACCTCTCGCGCCGGGTTTTCGGAACCGAGGGCGACCCGGGACTCAAGGGCATCCGCGACCATATCCCTGGTTTCAATGAAGCGGAGTTCCTGGGCTGTCTAGTGGACGCGTTTGCCTCTGAGATGGATCTTTTTCTTTCTCAGGGCCATGACCACGATGGTGAGCATCACCACGATGATGAGCGAAAAGTATACCTGCGGCGAGAGAAATCTGGATACGAGCGCCTCTCCGAAGATTGAATACAGCACGATAGAGGGCAGCACCCCCAGACAAGTGGCCTTCATGAAATCCTTCCATTCCACCCCGGCTGCGGCTGCAGCAGTGTTGATGGCCACAAAGGGGAAGACAGTGGCGAGCTGGAGCAGGAGCACGATGGGGTAGCCGTTTCTGTTGATGGTTTCCTTGATCCTGGCCGTCTTTTCCTCATGTCCCCACCGGTTTTCGATTCCCAGCGACTTGACCAGAACAAAGGCAAGGTTGGCGTTGATCAGTGCCCCGATATAGGACAGGACTATGCCTGGCAGCGGTCCGAAGCTCGCCGCACCGGTGACGATCAGAAGGCTCAAGGGCGAGATGAGCGGCAGGACCCCGGTGAGGAGAACGAATATGAGCCCGCCGGCATATCCAAGGTCTTCCAGGGTGAGCCGCAGGTATATCCAGCCTTTGAGCGGATAGGGATCGGTGATCCGGAACAGACCGAGCACGGCAAAGAACACCACCAAGGAAAACACCGCGAGGCTGATGCTCCGCCTGACCGGCGAGGGTGAGTGCATGAACCGGTGGTACCGGTCGATAATCCCCTCTATCGAGCGGTAAAGGTATGACGAGGTGATGGGATTCATACCGTGCATCACACATAATCATATGGACAGGCATGCTCCTTTGCAATGCCTCTTCGAATATCCTATGATCGCTTGCTGTTCGTCCTTGAAGCTGGTAAGATTGAGTAGTTTGAAATTCCGTTGATAATCTCCTGATCCTCCATTGAGAGTGAAGGGAAGGTGAACATGACAGCAGGACCGCTCGAAATCATCTTAAACCCGTCATCCATCGCCTTGGCAGGGGCGAGCAACTCCATGCGCAAGATGGGCACCATCCAGTTGCTCAACCTGATCGACAGCGGGTTCCCCGGTGAGATCATGCCCGTTCATCCCAGAGAGTCCGAGGTCCTGGGGAAAAAGGCATATCCGGCTATAGCCGATCTGCCCTATGCACCCGATCTGGCCGTTCTCGTGGTTCCTACGGCGCTTGTGCCCGGTATGCTCGAGGACTTTGGAAAGCTCGGCACCCGACATGCCATCATCATCACCGCAGGCTTCAAGGAAACCGGGGAAGAGGGCAGGGACCTGGAGAGGCGGATCATCGAAATCGCGCGCGCCTACCGCATCCGGTTTCTGGGGCCCAACTGTCTTGGCGTCGTGAACACGCATCTGCCGCTCAACGTCACCGTGGCGCCCATTTTGGAATATGGCGGGGGGTTTTCCCTGGCCTCGCAGAGCGGGACATACATCGCACAGAGCGCGCATTTCCTGCGCAGGAACGGGATCGTTCTGGGCAAGGCCATCAGTGTGGGGAATGAGGCCGACATCGATATCACCGACTGTCTGGAATACCTGGGGCAGGATGAGCACACAAAGGCTATCGGCATGTACATCGAAGGAATCCGCGATGCCGGGCGTTTTCTCCGGGTGGCCAGGAGGGTGAGCAGGCACAAGCCTATCGTGGCCCAATATGTCGGGGGCACAGAGGCAGGGGCGCGTTCCGGGTCGAGCCATACCGGGGCCATAGCAGGTCCGGACTATATCTATGACGGCCTCTTCGAGCAGGCTGGCATCATTCGCGTGGATACCATCGAGGAGGTCTACCGGCTAGGGTGGACCCTGGCTACCCAGCCGCCGTTGAAAGGGCCGCGTATTGCCGTGCTCACCAACTCAGGCGGCCCGGGGTCGGGGATCGCCACCACCTTAAACGCTGCAGGGCTCGAGGTTCCCGAGTTTTCCGATGCAGTCCAGGAGCAGGTCAGCCGGTATCTCCCGGGCCATGCGAGTGCGCGCAACCCGGTTGACCTCACCTTTCACATCGACATGACAGCCCTCACAGTGAAGATACCCGAGATCCTCTTTTCAGCGGATGAGATCGACGGGGTCATTATTCACGGGATCATGGACACGGGCTTCATGGACATGCTCTATCCCTCTCTGAGCAAGCACATGGACATCAGCCGGGAGCAGTTTCTCAAATACGGCGAAATCTCTCTCGACGAGCTTATCGCCATGCCGCACACCTATGGCAAGCCGCTTTTGATATCCTCGTTTTTCGATGAGAGCGACCACTGTGTCCGACTGTTTCATAAGGGCTCGATACCCACCTTCGATTCACCCGAAAAAGCGGCAATGGCCATGTGGGCGCTGTACAAGCACTATCTCTTCAGACAGCGCAATGCCTCTCCACCAGCCAAAAGGACCAGGGGCATGATCCCGGCACAGGCGCAGGAGATGTTCTTGAACCGCAGCCGCCAAGGCATGGACGAGTATGAGGCCAAACAGCTGCTGAAGGCCTATGGCATACCCACCACCAGCGAATTCCTCGCGGCGAGCCGCGAAGAGGCCCTGAAAGCCGCACGCCGGCTCGGCTTTCCGGTTGCGGTGAAGGCCTGTTCTCCTTCGATATCCCACAAGACAGAGCACGGCCTGGTGTTTCTGGATGTAAAGAACGAGGATGCTGTATCGCGCGCCTTTGATGAAATCCGGTCATATGACCCGGACACGCCGGTACTGGTGGCCGAGATGCTGAGAGGGAAGCGGGAGTTCATGGCCGGCGTCAGCTATCATCCCGGTTTTCCGCCCTGCGTCATGTTTGGGCTGGGAGGCATCTTTGCCGAGGCGCACCGGGACTTTGCCATCCGCCTTGCCCCCTTGAGCCGTGAAGATGCCCGTGAAATGATCTGCTCGCTCCGCGCCAGTGCGATCTTAGGGGCCTACCGGAACATGGAGAAGGCTGACCTGGATGCCCTGGCAGACATCCTCGTCCGCCTCGGAGATCTCGCCCTTGACTTCCCGGGAATAAAAGAGATAGACCTGAATCCGATCATCATTGTCAGCGGGGCCCCCAAGGTGGCCGATTCCCTGATGATTATTCCATAGGAGAGCACATGAACACCAAGAAAATCGAAGAAATGATCAGGATCTATCCGGAAAAGGACAAGCTCCCCTGTCCGGTCGCCCACTTCATCGCAGCCTCTCTGAAGGTAGACCCCGAGGCGGTGGGCGATGTTGCAACCGTACTGAACGTCAAGCTCTATCAGTGCCAGCTAGGCCTCTTCGGCTATGGCCGTAAGGGCATATCCGCCTACAAGATCCTCGGCAGGCCTGTAGAAGTCTCCGATAGTGTTCTGGAAAAGATCAAGGCTGCAGCAACAGACGGCACGATCTCCTGCAGGCAGCTCTGGGACATCGCTGATGAGACCGGGGTCCTGCGCCCGGAGGCAGGCAATGCCGCCGATTCCCTGGGCCTGAAGATCAACCCCTGCCAGCTCGGAGCATTCAAGGGGAAATAGGCACCAGGGAAGACCCGCCCCTGGGAGAACATTTCTGCTCATGTTCCGGAAACACGCTCTGTCTGCGCCCGTACACCTGTGCATGGGCGGAGGCGGGCGCGGTCATGGAAACGTGGAGATTTTTTATTGAAACACGCCCTTCGCTTCTGTATGATATTTTCCACTTCATGTTTCGCATTGCTTAAATACCACATTCCATGCGGAGGGGTTCGATGTCTATCGAAGTTATCTGGTTAGGTCACGCCGGGGTTATGATCCGATGCAACGCCGTGGTTCTCTACATAGATCCGTGGAAAGTGGCCCGGTCTTCACCCAAGGCCGACATCATCCTTCTGACTCACGATCACTACGACCACTACTCACCGGAAGACATCGCGCTTCTGAAGCACGGCTCGACCAGGGTTGCGGCGCCCATGCCCGCTCCCGAGGTGACCGATGTCATCAGACCGGGCGACAGGCTTGTCCTGTGGGAGGTCACGGTCGATGCGATTCCGGCCTACAACATCACCAAGGCTTTTCATCCCCGGGCGAACGGCTGGCTGGGATATGTGGTTCAGACCGGCGGCAAGAGGATATACCATGCCGGCGATACGGACCGCATTCCCGAGATGGATGGGCTGAACGTCGATCTGGCGCTCATTCCCGTGGGAGGGACTTATACCATGGATGCCCGTGATGCCGCTCTTGCTGCGGAAGATATCAAGGCCGGGGTGACGATACCCATCCATTTCGGCGACATCGTAGGCGCGAGAGAGGATGCCGAAAGATTCGCCCGGAGCTGTTCACGGCCCGTGCAGGTGCTCGACCCCGGGGGATCGTACATCCTCTCCTGAAGTAACTATGAACCAGGTGATCAATGAGATAAAACACATCTTTGAGCGGGCCCCGTTTGCTGTCTGCGCCTTTGATAGAAGCGGGACCGTGATCTACATCAACCCCCTGCTCGAGTCCAACCTCGGGCCCTCGGTGCCGCCCGTGATGGGGCAATCTCTCTATGAGATCATCCACAAGGTTCTCGTGGACGAAAGGCTGGAGAACAACCTCAAGCGGCTCATCGATACAGACAAGCCTTTTTCCATGATCGTGGAAACCCTGAGCTCGCCTGGGGTACGGGCCTCGGGTTTCATCAACGTCATCGGCTACAAGCTCGACTCGGTCTACATCCTCATCGGTGATTTCGTGAGCGGCGGCCTGTCGCGTGAAGGGCGGTACCGCCAGATCATCGAGGACGCTCCCGATGCCATCATCATCATGAGCCACGGGGTGATCACCTTCAGCAACCCCGCGTTCAACTCCATCATGGAGATGGAGACCGGGCAGGTCCTGGGCAGAGAGATATTCGAATTCCTCGACGATAGTGGCAGGGAGGACCTCAAACACCTCAGAAAGGAATATGCCAAGGGCTTTTTCAGCAGGTTCAACGTGAACACCCCTTCGGGTGTCAAGATCCTTGAGGGCAACTTCCATTTTATCGAGGAGCGTCCCGGAACCTCCATTGCCCTGCTGCGCGACGTGACAGAGAAGGTGGCCCTGGAAAGGAGGCTGTTGCGGCAGAATCAGGACCTCACCGCAGTGAACCTCATCTCCAAGACCTTGAGCTCCTCCATGGAGCTCAAGGAGATCCTCCAGAACACCCTGGCGCAGGTGCTGCAGATCATGAATATCGAGACCGGATGGATCTATCTGCTCGACGAGAAGAAGCAGGAGCTCAAGTGCGCCTATTCCCACGGCATCCCGGAAAAGGTGGTGCAGTCTATCAAGAAGCTCCGCATCGGTGAGGGGATCGCGGGCCGCGTGGCCGTAAAGGGCGAGCCCATCATCATCGAGAATGCATCGAAAGACCCCCGGATCAGCTCGCTGGCCTTCAAGAAACAGGGCATCAAGTCCTTTGCTTCGATCCCGCTGTACTCTCGCACCCGGCTCATCGGGGTCATGAACATCGGCTCTTTCGGCGAGAGAATCATCTCGCCCGACGACGAGCGCCTGCTCATCACCATCGGTGTTCACATGGGCACGGTCATGGAGAACATTCTCCTGTTTCAGGAGATTGCCAGCACCTCCAACGAGCTCAAGGACGCCATCAACCTCATCCGCCAGCGCAACGAAGAGCTCCGCACCCTTGTCTCCACGGTTTCCCACGACCTCAAGAACCCGATCATCGCAATCAACGGTTTCTGCGAGCGCTTTCTCAAGACCGCCGGCCCGAAGCTCGACAAACGGGAGACAGAGTATATCAATGCAATCAGAGAGAGCGGGAAGCGCATGGAAAAGTTCGTCACCGATCTCCTGACCCTGTCCGCAGTGGAGAACCTGAAGCTGAAGAAGGAGGAGTTCCCGGTCCACGAGCTCATCGACGAGATCTCCCGTGAGCTGGCGCCTCAGCTGGACTCCAAGGGCGGGACCCTGGTGATCGAATCGCCCCTGCCGCAGATCAAGGCCGACAGGGTGAGGCTCATGCAGGTGTTTTCGAATCTCATCACCAATGCCATCAAGTATGCGAATCCTGCAAGAGACCTCGTGATCAGCATCGGATATCGGCGTGAGCCCAACACCCACGTCTTCTCCGTCAAGGACAACGGTCTGGGGATCCCCCGGGAATATGCGGAGAACATCTTCGACATATTCTTCCGCGGACACGAGTCCCACGCCGAAGGCACAGGCATCGGCCTGTCCATCGTGAAAAAGGCGGTGAACATCATGGGCGGCGAGGTCTGGCTCAGCTCGGAAAAAGACCAGGGAACCGTGTTCTACTTCTCGATCCCCGCGGCATGATCAATAGCGGTATCCCTCCTGCAGACATCCGGCCATGGGCCTGAATTCTCAGCCGACATTCCTCTTGACACCCTCAACCGGCACCCTGTATATATCTCAACACCATCGGAAAGGGCCGCTAGCTCAGGGGGAGAGCGCTACCTTCACACGGTAGAAGTCGTAGGTTCAAATCCTACGCGGCCCACCAAATCCTTATTATATTTCAATGAGTTACAAGCCTTCATTTATTTGGTCCCCAATTAGTCCCTTATATTTACCCGCCATGTGCGCCCTATGCTCTCATAATTATCCCTCGCCATTGGCTTGATTTTCTTTTTGGCGCTTCTTTCGTTCTTTCAATTCAGGTAACGGTTGCGTAGCAGCAGACATGTTTAAGTGGAAAAGTTATCGTCTATTAAAAATGGGAAGGGCATATCCAGAAGGAAGAAAATCGGGGAAGATAGCTGCCTTATTTGATGCCTTTTTCATTAAAGAACGGTCCATATTTTTTATCGGTCCCCAATATGTGCTTATTCAACCAGTTGCATAAGAAGTTGATGATGTCGGTGCTCAGGCCAAAACGTTTTGCCTCGAACTCCTTCTGAAACTTCAGAACCTTTTCTACAAAGGCCCTGTGCTCTTTGATATGATTCTCAGCATCCGGATAACTATACTGGGCAAAGTATTTTTCTTCGGTTGTGAAGTGATCGGATGTATACTTGATCATATCCCCCAGGATTTTCCCCAGAAGATCTCTTCCCTTTCCCTGTCTCATAGCATCATCGAGATCATTCACCATCTGAATGAGCTTCTGGTGCTGCTTATCTATCTCAGCTACATTCACACTCAGTTTTTCGTTCCACGTAATCAGTGTCATACAGTTTCCTCCTCGGGTTATCTAGACGACATCTTCAAAATCGGGATTTAGGCTTGAAAAGTTAAGGGCATCAAAAGCTGTACATTTTATCGTCTGGGGAAAAGGATTCTTGGAGCATTCTCACAAAGGATGCAAAATCTCAAGGATAAGGGGCAGGGAGCGTTATTTCCCCTGATTCTGATTGTCTATCCTCACCTGGTCCCGCTTGAGGTCAGGGTTTACGGCGATTTCGATCTTCACGGAAAAATCCTGTTCCAGACGCAACAGATGCTTTCTCTGGGAGTTGAGCAGGTACATGGCTACGTCAGGCGAGAGCTCGGCCTTCAACTCGGCGGGTTTGTTGCGGTTCAGATAGAGCTGGATCTCACGCAGGGCCATGAGGGCCGCGGATTCCACCGATCTCACCACGCCTGCGCCTTCGCAATAAGGACAGTTCACATAGCTCTTTTCCAGCAGGGTGGACGATAGGCGCTCGCGCGAGAGCTCCAGGATCCCGAACTGCGAGATCTTGCCCATCACCAGGTGGGCCCGGTCGTTCTTGAGCGCATCTTTGAGGGACTTCTCCACCTTGCGCATGTTCTCCCTGGCGCGCATGTCGATGAAGTCCACGACCACGAGCCCGCCGATATCCCGCAGCACGAGCTGCCGGGCGATCTCGGCCGTGGCCTCGAGGTTGGTGGAAAGGGCCGTATTCTCGATGTCTTTGCCTGCGGTCGACTGGCCTGAGTTCACGTCGATCACCACCATGGCCTCGGTGGGCTCGATCACCAGGGTTCCGCCAGAGGGCAGCTTGACCTTGGTGCTGTATATGTTCTGAATCTGCTGCTCCAGATCGTATTTGGTGAAGAGCGGCTTGCTCTGCCGATACTGCCTGATCACATTCTTGTGCCTGGGCATCACGCTCTTCAGGAAGACAACCGCCCTGCGGCAGGTCTCTTCGTCGTCGATGAGGATCTCAGAGATGTCGCTGGTAAAGTAATCCCTGATCGAACGGATGATGATATCCCCTTCTCGGTAGATCAGCGAAGGACACGGCGCCTTGGCGAACCCCTCCTCGATGCTCTTCCACAGACGCAGCAGATAGCTCAGGTCCTTCTGAAGGTCGGCCTTGGTCCTGTCCATGCCTGCGGTGCGCACGATCAGGCCCATGTCCGGGGGAGGGGAGAGCTGGGAGATGATGTCTTTGAGCCGCTTCCTCTTGGCCTCGTCTTCTATCTTCCGGGATATCCCGGCAAGATCCTGCCGCGGCAGCAGAACCATGTAGCGCCCGGGGATAGATATGTTCATGGTGAGCAGGGCGCCTTTGGCGTTCTTTTCCTCGCGGTTGACCTGGACGGGGACCTCCATGCCCTTTCTCAGAAGCGCGAGCGATCCCTTGCCCTCGCTCACGCCGGGCACAAACCGCCAGTTGATGTCATTGAGCGGCAGCAGACCGTGCTTTTCCCTGCCGTAGTCGATGAATACGGCATCCAGGCTCTTCTCGACCTTAGAGATCCGCCCTTTGTAGATATTCCCCCTGATCTGCTCCTTGAGAGCGCTCTCGATGTAGAGCTGCTGGAGGATGCCGTCTTCCACGACTGCAACCCGGATCTCCTCGGGATGAAACGCGTTGATGAGCATCTTTTTCATGGCAGCAGGCCTCGTTCCCTCATGAGCTGATAAACGCCTCCACCGGCCCCAAACCTTGACGGATGACTACCGGTGTGTCGGTCTCCAGAGATATCACCGTGGATGGAATGTCGGGGAGGATGCCGCTGTCGACAATGGCATCAACCCGGTGGCCCAGGTCGCGCTCGATCTCAACGGGGTCGATGTGCACCCGCTCGTGCGACAGGGGCACACTCGTGGTGATGATGGGCTCGCCGATCTCATCCACGATGGCCTTGCAGAACCAGTGGTCTGGAATCCTGACCCCGATAGACTTCCGGTTCGACTGAAGCAGCCGGGGAACCAGCCGGGTGGCGGGCAGAATGATGGTGTAGGGGCCGGGCAGCAGGTTCCGCATGATCCGGAAGGCCTCGTTCGATACCTTTGCATAGCGGCTGATGGTCTGAAAATCGGAGAACATGATGCTCCTGGGCTTTACCGAAGCCTTGATCGAGTTGATCGTGTCGATCCCCTTCTTGTTCGTGATGCAGCATCCAAGCCCATAGACCGTATCCGTGGGATAGACGATGATCCCGCCAGAGGTGAGGATCTCTGCCACCCGCTTGACGATCCTCGGCTTTCGCGTTCGTGGGTCAATGAGTATGCGCACGATAATCTCCCTTCAGGCACAGGCTCTTCATATCAATATTGCCCAGCGACGCGAAGATCGAGTTTTTCATCTTCGGGTTGTCTTTCTCCAGGATGCGCAAATACTCCCTTATCTGCTCGCGCTTGCTGTCCGGGCGGATCATGCATGCATAGGATACCGGCGCGATATCCATAAACCTGAAATACGCCTCCACCAGCGTGAGCTTGCAATAGGCAAGCGGTCTGATCACCCGGTTGCGGCCGTCGTTCGAAATCCTGACAGGCGCCATGGCCCCGATCTGGCCCGTATAGAAGCACCGCAGAAAGAATGTCTCGATGATGTCGTCGAGGTGGTGCCCCAGGGCGATGGAAGAAAAACCTTCTTCCCGGGCAAGGCTATAGAGCCTCCCCCTCCGCAGCCTCGAGCACAGGGCGCAGGGGCTTTTCTCCGGGTCAGACACCCGGGCCAGAATATCGGATATGCCGGTTTCGATCACCCGGATCTCTGTCCCCAGAGTGCTGCGGGCCCACTCGGCAATCCGCGGAAAGTCCTTCTCGAAGCCGGTGGAGAGATGGACCGGAAATACCTCGTACTCTACCGGTGCAGACTTCTGAAGATCGATGAGAACCTTCAGGAGCACCAGGGAATCCTTCCCACCGGAGACCGCCACCATGATCCTGTCACCCTGCCTGATCATTCCGTAGTCGTGAATGGCGGTTCCCACCTTTTTCCGGAGGCGCTTTTCAAAATATCTTCTGCTGTTGTGGTTCACGTAGTGTTCCTTATCACATATCATGGGATTTGCAATACTCGAAAGATTCCATCGTATTACCGCCGGCACATCGGAAATTTCGGTCCTGTTTCGCCGGGGTTGAGATACCCCGGGGAGCGATGAAGATCATATTCCGGAGCGGTCCGGAAACTCGGCGCGGAGCATGCTCTCAAGGACCGGCAAGGCCTCTTCCGGGGAAAGGAACGAGCCGGGGTCATAGTGCGATCTCATCCACGTGAGCTGCCGCTTCGCATACCTCCTGGTATCGCGCTGGATCAGCGATATGGCAAGATCCAGGCCGATCTTCGACTCTAAAAAGTCGACAATGTGCTTGTAGGCCAGGGTCTGCATGCTCCGCAGTGAAGGACTGTACCCGAGGGCGAGGAGACTTTTCGTCTCATCGATCAGCCCCATCTCCACCATCCGGACCACCCGGGAGTTGATGTTCTCGTAGAGCCGCTGCCGGCGGGGCACAATGCACACGATACGCGCCTCGCAGAACGGGCGTGAAAAGCCGTGTTCCTGATAGAAATCGCTCGGCCTCCTGCCCGTGAGAATCATGATCTCCAGTGCCCTGATGATGCGCACCCGGTCGTTCTCGCCCAGGTTCCGGGTGGTCTTTGGGTCGAGCCTGGAGAGCAGCCGCCAGAGGTGCGGGCTGCCTTTCCTGTCCGCCACGGCTCGCAGGTGCGCTCTCACCCTGTCAGACCGGGGCGGTGCGGGAGCCAGCCCATAGATGAGGGCCTTGATGTACAGGCCCGTACCGCCCACTACCAGGGGTATCGCACCCCGGGAGCGGACCTCGCGGATTTTCTGCCGGGCAAGGGTGACGAACATGCCGGCATTGAACTCCTCATCCGGGTCCACCACATCGATGAGGTGGTGGGGAAGAATAGAGAGTTCTTCAGTCGATGGTTTCGCCGTGGCGATGTCCATGTGGCGGTATACCTGCATGGAATCAGCGGAGATGACCTCCAGAGGATGCTTCTCCGCCAGCTTGAGCGCGGCCGCTGTCTTGCCCGAGCCGGTCGGGCCGGTGATCACGATAAGGGGCGTCTTCCGATCCACCGCTCGATTTCATCCCTTCCGATACGCTTGAACAGAGGCCTTCCATGCGGGCAGGTCACCGGCGAGTCCACCTCGTCGAGGTCTTCGAGCAGCCTGAGCACCTCTTCACGGCCGAGTCTCCTGCCTGCACGCACGCTCCCGTGGCATGCGATCCGGGCGAGCACATCGTGCCGATGGTCCTTTTTCCTGAAGTCGCCTTCCATGAAAGCGCCCAGCAGGTCGAGGATGATCCCTTTCAGGTCTTTCCCTTCCAGGATAGAGGGAAAGGCCCTTACCGCGATCGCCGCATCCCCGAAGGGCTCGGTTTCGATGCCGGAGAGCCCGATGTCGTCCGCCATCTCCTCATAGGCCCGGAACTCCGCAGGAGACAGTTCGATGACGAGCGGGCTCAGAAGCGCCTGCCGGGGCTCCGGGGCGGCTGATCCGGAATTCTTCAGCCTCTCGAAGGTGACACGCTCATGTGCTGCATGCTGGTCGAGAATATACAGAGATGTTTCGTCCTCGAGAAGGATATAGGTGTTGTGCAACACGCCGACAAAGACCTTGTCCGTATACCGCCGGCAGGGTGACCTGAGCTCGAAGAGGTCTTCCTGAACCGCAGGCTGCGGTTCAGGGGTGGGATACTGCTGCGAGGCGCAGGATTCCGGGGCCCTTCCGGAATCTTTCCCGGAATGAGGCCAGCCATGAAATCCGTCTCCAGCCGCCCCTTTCGGGCGCGGTGTCGCGGCGGCTTGAGGCCCCCCGCCGGATGCCGGTTCCCGGTACGGGGCTGTATGCTCTTCCACCCGGTGTTCCGTGCTTCCCTCCCGGGGCCGAGGGTCAAGGTGGGCTCCCGGTGCATCGGCCTGCACAGACAGTGCTTTGCTCACACAGGATACGACCATGCCGAACACGGCGGATGCATTCCTGAACCTCACCTCCGCCTTTGCCGGATGAACATTCACGTCGACCTCGGCAGGATCCAGGTCGAGGAAGAGAATCGCCAGGGGATAGCGGTGCTTCATGAGCAGGCCCCGGTATCCTTCCAGCACGGCCGTGCGCAGGGTAGGGTCCATGACGGATCGTCTGTTCACATAGGTGTATATCCCGCTCCTGCCCGGCCTCGAAACCTCGGGAGATGCGAGAATGCCGTGAATGCTCAGGCTCGGTCTCTCATCTGAGAGCGTGTGCAGCTTTCCCCTGACCGCCTTTCCCCAGATGTTCAGAACCCGCTCTTCAAGCGTCGAACCCTCCCGCAGGTTCAGGACCGTGCGGCCGTTCATGGAAAGAGAAAACCGCTTTTCCGGATAGGCCAGGGCATAGCGGGAAACCACGTCGATGATATGGCGCTGCTCGGTTGCCGTTGATTTGAGGAATTTTCTCCGTGCAGGCGTGTTGAAGAACAGGTCCCTTACCTCCACCACCGTGCCCTGCGCCATGCCTTTGCGAACCCTTTCCCGCACCTCTCCGGCCTCCAGATCGAAGGACCAGCCGATATTCTCGCCCCGCCCGCGCGAAGAGACCCGGGACCTGCTCACCGACAGGATGCTCGGAAGGGCCTCTCCCCTGAAACCCAGGGTGCGGATCGAAAAGAGCTCCCGGGCGTGCTCGATCTTGCTCGTCGCGTGGCGGAGAATGGCAAGCTCCAGCTCGTCTCCCGACATGCCGCAGCCGTCATCCGCCATGCGGATGAGGTCGAGACCGTTCCCCTCCACCTCGATGTTGATGCTTCGCGCGCCTGCGTCCACGGCGTTTTCCAGGAGCTCCTTGACCACCGAGGCCGGCCTTTCGATAACCTCTCCGGCCGCTATCTGGTTGATGATCTCCTGGTCGAGAATGCGTATGATACCCATGACTCGATTTCCTGTCCCTATTTGTTCACCACTCCGGTGCAGGTGCCTGCTCCGGGAAGGGTACAACCAACCAATATCCTTTCACTACAGGCTATAGAGATCGCTCCGAGAAGTCAACCTATAAGGATGGGCAAAGCCGCATGGGACGCCGGGATGCGCTGGATGCAGCCGTTCCTGAAACTGCTTGTCCGCCGCCGTGTCACCTTGAGCCTGTCGAAATGCAGTATCCCTGTTGCAGGCGGCAGGTCATCAAGGACTTGAGATGTGAAATAGCCATTCACAGCACGATTGAGAGGAGACCAGGCGGAATAGGGTACGGAATCAGTTCTGAATGTGTCATCGTGATCGGCTGCACTGGGTGACCGGATGCTTTGGTCTCCATCAATTGTTATGAATGGTTTCTCATGTGAACATATGATCAACAATGAGCTCTTGTTGCAGTGGTGGAGTTTGGTACAGGATAGCGGCCAGCGGGCAAATACCGGCAGGCCTGCCTGCCGGATACCTGGCACCTCAGTTTCCTCTGCCCCTGGGCCTGGCGAGAACCTCCAGTACGTCCATCTCCAGGAAGCGCTTCGAAGGTTTCGACCTGACGAGCAGAACCGTGTCAGACCCCCGGTAGGTGCCGCCCACCCCAAGCACTTCCTGATCCTCCGGGACCAGCCCTGCGTCGCAGGCCTCCATCACGATTTCGAGCGCGACCTTGGTCCCTTCGCCGAAGCACCGGAGCGTGTTCGCAATGAGATATCCCGGATAGATGCCCCGGAAGTTGTCCATCAAGGACTTTTCCAGCGAGTGGGTGAGGATGGTCCCTGTATGGATAGGCACTTTGGCTTTCCGGAGCTGCTTGCGGACCTGGGGATCGAACTCGTCAAGACCCGGCTCCTTGAAACCCACAGAATGGGTGACCACCACGAGATTCGCCCCGGCGCCCGCAAGGGCCTTGTAAAAGGCCATCGCTGTTTTCCCGCTGGTGGAAGCCACCACCACGTGCTTTCTGCCGTGTTCCTTCACCTGTTTCACCACCATCTCGATGCAGTGGGAAGTGTTCTGGTTGCCAGGTCTTTCAAAGAGCATGGTTTCTATCATCTTCATGAGGCACCTCTTAAGCTTTGCTTTATTTGCTAAGGGAACCTAAGGCCCACCATACACGAGAGATTTTTTCTTGTACAGGTCCGGTATGGAGCAAGGGACGGCTTGACATTTCTCATTGCTTCAAAGATAAGGGGATGGACAGATTTCTTAAGCTCACACACGAAGGGACTAGTACATGTCATTTCTCCAAATAACCGACCTGCACGTATCGGTGGAAGGCAAAGAGATCCTCAAAGGAATCGACCTCTCCCTCGATATGGGCAGAACCGCCATTATCTTCGGGCCAAACGGCTCGGGCAAAAGCACACTGATGGGCGCGATCTTAGGCCTGCCAGGCTATGAGATCACCCAGGGTTCCATCACCTTCAAGGATCATGACATCTCCCGGCTCTCGGTAGACGAACGCTCTCGCCTGGGCATCGGGCTTTCCTTCCAATATCCACCCTCTATCAAGGGCGTGAGGCTCCGGACCCTGCTCCAAACACTGAACCGGCATACACCCGAAAAAATCGCTGAGTATGCCCAGCTGCTCAACCTCACCGGATATCTCGACAGGGACATCAACGTGGGTTTCTCCGGGGGCGAGCGCAAACGGTCCGAGGTTCTCCAGCTCATGATCCAGATGCCGGACCTTCTGCTTCTCGACGAGCCCGAATCCGGCGTGGATATCGAGAACATCTCCGTCATCGCCGAAGGCCTGCGAATCATCCTGGAAAAGGACCAGCCCATCTCTAAAAGAAAACGATCTGCAATCATCATTACCCATACCGGTTTCATCCTCGATTACATTAAGGCGGACATCGCCTTTGTCATCATGAACGGCCACGTGCTCGGTTGCGGCGCGCCCGGCGAGATCTTCGAAGAGATTCGCAGAGACGGCTACAACAAATGCAGCTCGTGTTTTGCCGAGAAATTCTGCGAAGAAAACAAGGGTGCGCTATGAATACCGTACAGATAGATACCGGCAGACTGACCGATATCGGCTATGATTCCTGCATAGCCAGCTGCGGGAACTTCATGGTCCTGGACCATACCGTTATGGAGAGTCGCTGCCACATCGAAGGGCTGGTGGTGCTGCCCCTGAAGCAGGCCTTTGACGCCTATCCCCATGTGCGTGAAAAGCTCTTCTTCAACGTAGTCTCACGCGAGACCAGCGAAACGACCCTGCAGGCCGCCGGTATGGAGCCGGTGGGCTACTATGTCTTCGTTGAGCCCGGAGTCAGGATCGAAGAGCCGCTCCAGGCAGCCTTCCTGTTCGGCGAGACAGGCTCCCGCCAGTTCATCCACAACATCATCGAGCTTGGTGAAGGGGCTGAGCTGAACATCGTCAACGGCTGCACCACCGCAACCCACGGCAGAAGCGGAACCCATGTAGGCATTACAGAAACCTACCTAGGAAAGAACGCTCACCTGGGATACACCATGATCCACAACTGGGGCCACGCCATGGAGGTCTTTCCCGTGGGCGCCGTATCAGTGGGCGAGGGGGCCCGCTACATCTCCAACTACGTGGGCATGACCGAGGTCAGAAAAATCGTGACAAACCCCATCGCCCATGTTGCATCTGGTGGAAGTGCCCGTTTTTATTCGGTTATTTTCAGCAAAGGGAATTCATATTTCGATACCGGCGCCCGCGTGATCCTCAAAGGCGAGAATGCCAGCGGAGAGATCATCAGCAGGGTGGTCTCAGAAGGAGGTACGGTCGTATCCCGGCAGCTTCTCTCCGGCGAGCAGGCCGGCACCTTCGGCCACATGGAGTGCAGCGGCCTGCTGCTCAACGAAAACGGCGTGATCCATTCCATCCCCGAGCTCAAAGGCGCCCATCCCGACATCAACCTTGCGCACGAGGCAGCGGTGGGAAAGATCTCGCGCGAAGAGCTGAGCTATCTCATGACCCGGGGCCTGACCGAAGAACAGGCGCGCTCGCTCATCATCCGGGGTTTTCTCGATATCAAAATCGAGGGGTTGCCGGAGAAGGTCCAGTCGTTCATGAACGAGATCATCAACCGCTCGGTGGAGGGCTCGATCTGAGAGTAGAGGTTAGCCTCCATTCCCGGGAAACTGCCAGCTCCCGGGGACAAGGGGCCTCCTTCGAGCCGATCTCGCTCCATCCTGCTATTATTCGATCTGTTTTCAAACAGTCCCACCGGCATCCGATAAAAAGTCTTCACCATTTGACCGAGAATGGATTTCTTGGATCAATGTAATGGTCTTATACGTCTTCATACAAACCATCCCGCTGATGGGTGGCATCGAAGGCACGGATCCACTTAGCTGATGTCTGGCAGGAACGATCAACGAAGTCATCCAGAATTCGGATAACTGTTTCCAATCCGGAAAAGCGGCCGTGATGAAAAAAAGAAGGGCACAGGTATCAAACAGGACGCCCAAGGGCTTGTTGTCTAATATTTAACATAATATATATTATCGGTAATAAGACCCGGAAGCCCTAAGTCCGGTACTCGGAATTGATCTTCACGTAGTCGTATGAGAGGTCCGTGGTATAGGCGGTGAAGGCCCCCGGTCCGTCGCCGATGCGAATTTCGATGACAATCTCCCGTTCCTTCAGCAGTGCATGGAGCTTGTTCTCGTTGAACCCGTCCGACTCCATCCCGCGCTCTACAACACGGTATCCGGAAATATCAATGAATACCTGTTCGGGCATGAAGGCAATGCCGCTGTAACCGACAGCTGCCAGAATCCGTCCCCAGTTGGGGTCTGCGCCGAAGAGCGCGGTCTTCACCAGAAGCGAGTTCGCTACCGACATGGCCGCCTTCTTGGCGTCTTGCTCATCTGCAGCCCCTTTCACGGTTATGGTGACAAGTTTCGTGGCACCCTCTCCATCCCGGACCAGGAGCAATGCGAGGTCACGAATGACTTCGGCTATTCCTTTTTCAATTTCAACAATACTTTCAGTTACTTGGCAGCTCGACAGGGCAAGAAGCGTATCGTTTGTCGACATATCGCCGTCTATGGTGATGGCGTTGAAGGTATACTCGATTGATTTTCTTATAATATTATCGAGATCTTGCTTGGATATGACTGCATCGGTCAGCACCACCGCGAGCGTGGTCGCCATGTCGGGGGCGATCATTCCCGCTCCCTTTGCAATACCGAGCACCGCGGCGTTGCCGACAGTGCGCGATACGACCTTGGGAAAGGTGTCTGTGGTCATGATGGCGCGGGCAAAGACCTCCGGGTCGTCTCCCAGTGCGGACACGAGCGCTGGTATCCTTGAGGCCATCCGGTCTACGGGCAGACGGATGCCGATGACCCCGGTCGATAGAGGAACCACCTCATCGCTTGAGACCCCGAGCTCCCTGGCCGCTGTTTTCATGAGGAAACGGGCATCATGGATTCCCTGGTCTCCGGTGCATGCATTGGCGTTGCCGGCATTGGCCAGTACAGCCCTGGCCTTCCCCCTGCCCGCGATCTCCTGCCCGATGACGACCGGGGCGGCCTTGACCCGGTTGCGCGTGAACACGCCAGAGAGCACGGCCAGCTCCTCACAGAAGATGAGTCCCATGTCGTCTCGCCTGACCTCCGGAGATTTCACCCCGGCATTGACCGCAGAGAAACGAAAACCCTTAGGCGTATTCATTCATTGGCCCCGCAGCACTGCTTGTACTTTTTACCCGATCCGCAGGGGCATGGATCGTTCCTGCCCACCTTTTTGCCCTGGCGCTTGAAGGTCGCCGGTTTCTCGGAAGCCGGTCCGCGGCCGAGCTGCATCCGCTGCCTCCGCTCTTTTTCCGAGATGCGCTCAACATCCTCTTCGCGCTGGATCTGGATCTTGAAGAGCCGTTCGAGAGAGAGCTCCTTCATCCGGGTGAGCGTTGCGAGGAACATATCAAACCCCTCGCGCTGGTACTCGCGAAGCGGGTTTTTCTGGCCGTAGCCCCTGAGCCCGATCCCCTCTTTGAGGTGATCCATGGAGAGGAGATGATCCTTCCACAGGCTGTCCAGGGTCATCAGGAGGATCTGGCGCTCCACCATCCGCATGATCTGCGGGGTGAACTCGGCCTCTCTCTGTTCATAGCGGTCCAGGATCTTTCGGCGCGCCGCCTCGATGACTTCCTCACGGGCGGTTCCCTTCTGGGGCTCTGAAGTGAATTCGACATCGAATACTTTCCTGACCCAGCCCCCGAATCCCTGCATGTCCCACTCTGAGACCGGAGCCTTCAGGGGGAGATAGACCTCGGCTGTATCATCCAGGAGCTCGTCGATCATTTCTATGACATGATCCTTGAGGTTTTCTTCCGAAAGGATTGTCCTCCGCTGGGTATAGATGACCTCACGCTGCTTGTTCATGACATCGTCGTATTCAAGGAGGTGTTTGCGGATCTCGAAGTTCCGGGCCTCGACCTTTTTCTGGGCCCCCTCGATGCTGCGGGAGATGAGCTTGTGCTCGATGGGCTCGTCCTCGGCCACGCCCAAGCGGTCCATGATAGCTGATATGCGCTCTGACCCGAAGATCCGCAGAAGATCATCTTCGAGGCTCAGGTAGAATCTTGACGCACCCGGGTCACCCTGCCTGCCCGACCGGCCCCTGAGCTGGTTGTCGATCCGCCTGCTCTCGTGCCGCTCGGTGCCGAGAATAAAGAGTCCGCCCGCGGCGACCACTTCCTTATGCTCCTCGCTGCAGAGCTTCTTGAACTGCTCGTACACCTCCGGATAGCTTGGATCGTCGGGGCTGACTCGCTGCCTGGCCAGATATTCGGGGTTGCCTCCGAGAACAATGTCGGTACCGCGGCCGGCCATGTTGGTGGCGATCGTGATCGCCCCCTTCCTGCCTGCCTGGGCAACGATCTCGGCCTCGCGCTCGTGATGCTTGGCGTTGAGAACATGGTGCCTCAACCCTTTGCGCTTCAAAAGCGCAGAGACTTTTTCCGAGTTCTCGATGGAACTGGTTCCCACGAGCACGGGCTGACCCTTTTCATAGCACTCGATGATCTGCTTCACTACGGCCTTGAGCTTCTCCTTCTCGGTCTTGTAGATGACATCCGGGTGGTCGATACGGATCATGGGCATGTTGGTGGGTATGACCATGACATCGAGACCGTAGATGTTGCGAAACTCCAGTGCCTCGGTCTCCGCTGTGCCGGTCATGCCGGCAAGCTTCTCATACATGCGGAAATAGTTCTGGAACGTCACCGAGGCAAGGGTCTGGTTCTCGTTGGCGACCTTCACGCCTTCCTTGGCCTCCAGCGCCTGGTGCAGCCCTTCGGAATAGCGCCTCCCGGGCATGAGCCTGCCCGTGAACTCGTCGACAATCACCACCTCGCCGTCCTTGACCACATAGTGGACGTCGCGGTGGAAAAGCGTGTGGGCGCGCAGGGCCTGGTTGAGATGATGGACGGTCCTGAACTCCGAGGGATCGTAGAGGTTGGGCTTGGAGAGGATCTTCTGGAGCTCTTCGATCCCCTCGTCCGTGAATACCACGGTGTTGGCCTTCTCGTCCTTGGTGTAGAAGACCTCGGTGTCCTTTCTTTTCATCAGATTCAAAATTGCGTCGTTCGCCTCGTAGTATTTTGCCGTGGACTCCTCGGCCGGACCGGATATGATGAGCGGCGTTCTGGCCTCGTCGATGAGAATGGAGTCCACCTCGTCGACGATGGCATAGTAGAAGTCCCTCTGCACGTAGTCGTCAAAGGTGAACTTCATATTATCTCTGAGATAATCGAAACCGAACTCGTTGTTCGTTCCGTAGGTGATATCGGCACCGTAGCTCGCCTTCCTTTGCCGGTCGTCGAGCCCGTGCACGATGACGCCCACATCGAGCCCAAGGAAACGGTAGATCTTGCCCATCCATTCCGAGTCGCGCCTGGCAAGGTAGTCGTTGACCGTGACAACGTGCACGCCCCTGCCCAGCAGGGCATTGAGATAGACGGGCATGGTGGCGACCAGGGTTTTCCCTTCACCGGTCTTCATCTCGGCTATCTTTCCTTCGTGGAGGATGATGCCGCCCAAGACCTGGACGTCGAAGGGCCTCATCCCCAGCGTCCTCCAGGATGCCTCACGAACCGTGGCGAACGCCTCGGGAAGGAGATCGTCCAGCGATGCACCGGCGTCGAGCCGCTGCCGGAACGTAGCCGTCATCGCCCTGAGCGCGCTGTCGTCCTTTGCCTTGAACTCGGGTTCGAGCTCGTTGATCCGTTCCAAAAGAGGCCTGATTCTGCGAAGTTCCCTGTCATTCTTGCTGCCTATGAGCTTAATGAGCCATGTATACATACGGATATATCGATCCTTTTCTTACGTTTGTGGGGTTGAAAGAGTACTAGAATAGTGATGAGAACATTTCAACCGGTATTTTTTATAGAACAAAGACAACCCTATTTCAACACGTATCTCTGCGGGTTCACATGGATGCCGTTGACGAGAACCTCATAGTGCAGATGGGAGCCGGTGGACCTACCGGTGTTTCCTACAACCGCGATCTTGTCGCCCTTGCGAACGTGCTGGCCGGGCTTGGCTATGGCGCTGTCTAGATGCGCGTACCTGGTCACGATCCCGTAGCCGTGATTGATGACCATGAAGTTACCATAGGCACCGTTCCGGTAATATGCAGTTACGATTCCGTCAGCAGGTGCATGTACGGCTGTTCCCTTCCTGCACGCAATGTCCATTCCCTTATGGTACTCTCTTTTGCCCGTAAAGGGTGAATTGCGCCATCCATACCGTGATGTGACCCATCCCCGCGTTGGCCAGATACCCGGAGTATGGGCCAGGAGAGAGCGCTGCCGTTCGATCTCAGCCAGGAGATTCCTGGCGACTTCCCGCTCGATGACGATGTCGTCGCCGAGTTGTTTGATGTGAGAGTGAAGCTCACGGGTAAGGATCTTTTCGGTCAGGGCCTCGGTGGTGTTCGCCACCCTGATGGGTTCTGAGCCGCCTCCCACACCGCTCAGCTCATCCGAGGCCTGGAGATCCACCTTGGCGATCCCCATGAGATGCCGATTGAAGGTGCGAAGGGCATTCATCTCTTCGTCGAGAAGCGATACCTTCTCGGACAGGGCAACGATCTGCCTGCTCTGCTCCAGATTTTTCTGCTTGATGGATGCGATCCGCGAGATGTCAGCCCGTAGGTGATACAGCTTGTATCCCGCAAAGGCCGAAAACACGGTCAGGAAGAGAATGACGCACCCGGCGAACACTGCAACGAGTGGTGAGAGCTTGAATTTTTTGATCCCGGTATCTTCATTCGAGAGGATGAGCACTGTCCAGTGGGTTTTCACCGATCCGCCCTCATTGTGCGCTTACATCGATTGCATCGATGAGAACCGAAGGGCACAACACGCCGCCGAACTCCCGCACGTCGGTCCCCACCGCCATAACCCTTGAAAACAATTCATAAATATTCCCGGAAATTGCCGCTTCCCGAACGGGATAAAGTGGATCCCCCTCTTCCATGAACAAACCGCTCACCCCTACGGAGAATTCTCCTGTTATAGGATTCGCTGTATGCATGCCCATGATATCGGTTATTTTCAAAACCCTCTTTAATCCTTTGAGGTTCTGCTTCATATCTTCCCTACCCGGCTCCATGCACAGGTGCCGGACACCTGATGTCGGCATGGCCCGGTATCCCCCTCTCAACGAACTTCCTGTCGATGACTCCCCTGCTACACGACCCCAGTAACTATCGTAAACAAAAGCAAGAATGGTGCCATTATCAACCAAGACGGTTTCTCTCGATCGCACGCCTTCCCCGTCGAAAGGAGAGGCGTCGGCGGCCCGTTTGTCCAAGGGGTTGTCTGTCAGCCTCACCATATCGGAAAAATACTTTTGTCCCTTTTTGTCCGCAATGAAAGACTTCCCCTTGATCACGTTCTCCCCGACAAAGGCATCGGATATGAAATCGAGCATCTGGGCCGTGGTGGTATTGTCGAAAAGTACCGGGATCTTGGTGGTCTGCATCTTCCTCGCCTGCAGCATCTCCGTTGCCCGGAATGCCGCCTGACGCCCGACCTTTTCCACATTGATGTTGTCCAGGTGGTGGCTGAAGTCGAATTCGTAGCCTGACTGGCTGTCGTCACCCTGCTTTGCCACGACCATAATCGAGGCCGATGCGACTGACATCCGGGTGGATGCATCTATTCCATGAGAGTTCATGATGCTCACCCGGGATACGGTGCGTGAAAACGATGCCTTGCGGACCTGATGGATCCGGCTGTCTGCTTCACGGGAGGAGCGTTCCAGGGAGATAGCCCTTGCGATACAGTCCTCTGCTGCAAGCAGGCCGACTGCGGGGTCCAGGATATCGATCTCTTCGTATCCCTCCTGGCGGGGAGGCAGATGGTTGTTCTGATCCTTGAACTGATATCGCGCTGAGGTTATCGCCGCATCCACCAGCTCGTCGGTGGGCTCGGCCCCGTAGGCAAAGCCCATGGCGCCGTCGATGATCAGCCGTACCCCCACCCCGGACTCCCTCGACTTGCTCAGAGAGCCCATGGAGCCTTCTTTCGACTCGGCGCGGATGGTATCGGAATCCGTGCCGTATATCTCGAAATCGTCGATGGATCGTTTTTTCAGGAGATCATAGGTTTTCTCGATTTTGGTTTCCAGGTCCATTCCTTACCCCTCGATCCGGTAGATAAGTGCCGTTTCTCGACAATCCGGGAAATACTGGCAATGGATACAATCCGCCCAGATCTTGTTGGGCAAGGTGGACTTGTCTATCTCGTGAAAACCCATTTTCTTGAAGAAGTCGGGAACGTATGTCAAGGTGAACAAGGTCTTCAGATTCAGTTCCGCGGCCTCGCGAATGCACGCCTTTACCATCTCCCGCCCTATTCCTTTGCCCTGATACTCCTGCTTCACGGCCAGAGTTCTGATCTCGGCAAGGTCCATCCACGAAACCTGCAGGGCGCAGCACCCGATGATACTCTTATGGCCGGAATCTCCATCGATCGTCACCCAGAAATCTCTGACGCCGGTATAGAGTGAATGCAGGGACTTCGGCAGCATCAATCCCTGTTTTACATAAGGATCGATCAGGTTCTTGATATCTGAAACTTCGTTCACCAGTAGTTTTCGTATCATATCAAGATATCCATAAAAAGTCTTTTACCTAGAACACCGGCAGAAAGAAAAGTCAAACCGGAATATGGTCGTCTATGAGGTCAATTCTGCATATCAGAGAAGAAATGCTTTCCAAAAACGCTTCTTCTCTCCCATTTTCATTGCCGGATAGTTCGACCGTTTTTTCACTGCAGCCCGATGAGCTCTTTCGCGTGCCGGATCACCGCCGGAGAGGGGGTTTCTCCTCCCATCATACGTGCCAGCTCCATGGCCCTGTCCATATCCTTCACCTCCTGAATCGTGGAAATCGTGGTTCCGCCATCTGCTCTCTTCTTGATAACAAAGTGCGAGTCCGCTACCGATGCAACCTGGTGCAGGTGGGTCACCACAATGGACTGCGCATGACTGGAGAGCTCCTTGAGCCTTTTCGCGATCACCAGGGCGGTCTGGCCGCTGATGCCGGAGTCGATCTCGTCAAAGATCAGGGTTCCCTCCTGCGAGGTCTTCTGACGAACCTTTATGGCGAGCATTATCCGGCTCAGCTCGCCTCCCGATGCGATCTTTGCAAGAGGGAGGGGTTTCTGGCCCACATTGGTGGAAATCAGAAATTCTCCTTTCAGGATGGCACCGGGAGTGACAGGACAACCCTGAGCGTCGAATACACGCTCGCCGATCCCGGTTGGATCTGCCTGAACAACGTGAAACTCGGCCCCCGGCATCCCCAGGTCGTGGAGATCACGGTTTATTTCCTTGCAGAACGTCCGGGCAAAGGCGGTGCGCGCCTCCAGAAAACCCTTCAGGATTTCCTCATACTCGGCCTTTGCCGATAAGTGGGCCTCTCTGGCCTGCCTGATCGCCTCATTCGAGTCCTCGGCGAGGGCAAGCCGGCTCTCGAGCTCGGTTTTCAGGTCGATCAGGCCCTGTTCGTCGGTCCGGTGCTTCCTTTTGAGGTCCTGAATGAAATGGAGCTTTTCCTCCAGGGTCTCGATCGTCGCCGGATCGTACTCATATGCCGCTGTTTTTGCCCTGAGCGCCATGCTGATGTCTTCGACCCCGGCTGAGATATCATCGAGAGACTCAAGCAGGGAATCGAGCTCGCGGTCCATGGAAGCGGCACGGGAGATATGATCCCGCGCTAGACCGAGAAGCTCGACCACCGATGATGCACCCGAGTAGAGCACCTCCTCTGCCTGAAGTGTGCAGTGTTTCAGATCGGCAGCCCCCCTGACGAGACTCAATTCGGCAGCGATCTCCTCTTCGAGCCCCGGTGTGATATCGACTGACTTGAGTTCCCCAAGGGCGAACAGGAGGTCTTCGCGCTCCCCACGATATCGCTCAGCCGAACGCTCGAGGTCCTTGAGTGAGGCCGCGGCACTGCACAGCCTCTCGTAGGCACCGTTCACCCGGTCTCTCGACAGCCCGGCAAGGCTCTCGAGAATGCCCATCTGCTGCGCGGGATTGAGGAGGTCCTGATACTCGTGCTGACCATAGATGGTGATCAGGTTCGATGTGACATCGGCAAGGCTGGCTGCAGTGGCCAGCTTCCCATCGATATAACACCGGCTGGAGCCGGTGGGGTAGATTTCCCTCCGTACAACCATTTCCTTCCCCGAAATGGTGAACAGCGCCTCTATGCTTGTCTTCGGGGCACCCGGGCGTACCAGATCCTGGCTCGCCTTTGAACCCATGAGGAGCATCAGCGCACCGAGGACCAGGGACTTTCCCGCTCCGGTTTCGCCGGTGATGCAGTTGAGCCCTTGTCTGAAATCGATCTCGATCTCGTCGAAGACCGCCATGGAGGAGATTCTCAGGAAATCGATCATCTCTCCTGCCAGCCGAGCTTGGTCCTCAGTATTTCAAAATAATCCCTTTGGGGAAATCTCAAGATGTTCGCCTTGTAATGCCCTCTTTTCACGATGAGCCTGTCCTCCGCAACGAGCGGGAAGCCGCGCTGCCCGTCAAGGGTAAGATAAATATTATCCGACTGTTTCCCGGACTTGATCACGATGATCACTTCCTGAGAATCCGGCAGGATGATACTTCTGTTCGAAAGGACATGGGGACAGATGGGGGTGAGGATGATGGCGTCGACCTGTGGGTGTACGATGGGGCCGCCCGTTGCAAGGTTATAGGCGGTGGAGCCCGTAGGCGTCGATACGATGAGACCGTCCGCCCGGTAGCAGGTGATGAAGGTGGAGTCGGTCCACACCTCGATGTCGATTATCCGCGCAAGGGCGCCCTTGTTGATCACTACGTCGTTGAGCACGTGCTGGGAGGTAATGGTCCGCCCTTCCCTGATCAGGGTCGATTCGAACATGGCACGTTCTTCCTGCACGAACTTGCCGGCGAGGACCGCCTCGAGCGCCACATACACCTCGTCTTCCGTCACCTCGGTGAGAAAACCCAGATAGCCCATGTGCACCCCGAGGATGGGGATCTGCCTGCCTGCCGACATCCAGATGGCCCTCAGGATGGTCCCGTCTCCGCCGATGACGACGAGCAGATCGGCCTTCTCCCAGGGAGGATCGGTATGGCTGATTCCGAGGTGACGCCCCAGATGATCCTCAACGAGACATTCGTACCCCTTTGCCCGGACCCATTCACGAACGCGCCCTGCGAGATTGAGAGCGCCGATGTCTTCTTTACAGATAATCCCGAAAATCATCAGAAACCCTATACTCTTGAGATGAATTTTTTTCTAGAACAAAAAGCATGGGCACGGCTCCACGGCCGGTATCTCAGCGCTCGAGATATGCGACCGACTCAATGTGGTAGGTCTGCGGGAACATGTCGAACAACTTGACCTGCTTCAGGGCGAAACCGGCCCCGCACAGCACGGCGAGGTCCCTTGCCAGGGTGCTCGGGTTGCACGAGATATAGATGATACGTGACGCATGGAGCTCTGGCAGAACCTTCACGACCTCTTTGGCGCCCTGACGCGGGGGGTCCAGGACAACGGCATCGAAACCGACCGACTCGTCCCGGATGGAGGTGACTGCCTTGAGCGCTTCCAAGGCGAGGAATTTGACATTTCCGGCATGGTTCTTTTTCGCGCCAACCCTGCCTAAGGATGCGAGCCTCGAGCTCCGCTCGATGGCAACCACCTCGGAGGCCACGAATGAGAGGGGAATACTGAAATTCCCGCTCCCACTGTAAAGGTCCAGTATTTTCTCCGACCCCTCGGCCAGGCTCATCACATGCTCCACGAGCGCTGTATTCGCCTGCATGTTGGCCTGTATGAAATCTCCGAAGGAACAGCTCAGATGAACCTCACGGCCGGTAAGCGGCAGAGAATACCGGCAGAAACGCTGTCCGAGAACATGGTCGCTCCTCCGGGAACCGAAAACCACAAGGGAAAGCCCGGTGATGTCGAGCTCGCGGTACATGAGCTCCATGGTCATGAGGGCACTCTGATGAATGTTCCCTCTGCACTTCAGCTGCAGGATGCTCTCATCCTGCGGTGAGTGTATCTCGATGGAATGGAGCCCGGGTATGGGATTCGTCCGGAGGATTTCCCGCACTCCGGTGATGATCTCGCGAACCCGCGGCCTGAGTACCGGGCACTCGACCAGATCGATGATTGTCCTCGTGCCCTTCTGGAAAAATCCCAGGGCAAACTCGGGATCGTTGCCGCATTGGAGGCTTGCATGCCCTCGATAGCCGTACGTGAGGGGCGAAGGCACGGCCTCGACATGCCCGGGCATCGGGAGGTGGAGATGTTTCGCGATTTCGTCACGGAGAATCACGGCCTTCCACGTGAGCTGCTCAGGATAGGAAAGGTGCTGCCAGTCACAGCCTCCGCACAGGGTAAAATACGGGCATTCGGGTGCGACCCGGTGTGGCGAGGCCTTGATCAGCGCCGACGCATTGGCGACACAGTAGGAGGCATGCTCCTTTTCAACGCGAACCTGCACGATCTCGGTGGGCAGGACCATGGGCACGAACACAACCTTGCCGTCTTCTCTTCTTCCCACGCCCCTGCCCCCATAGGACAGAGAGTCGATAGTTATCGTAAATTCGTCTGTATCCATCTCGGTAGATTGTCAAAACGATCAGCGCGAGAAATGCATGCTTTTCTCTTGTCACGAATGTAAACATATAATGCAAATATTGCAACGGGAATCTTCCTCTTGTATAGTGCGCCGTTATGGAACAGATCGTAGCCTGGCTGGTCGAGACCATAGGGAAATTGGGATACCCCGGTATCATTGCCCTGATGTTCCTCGAAAGCTCCTTCTTCCCCTTTCCCAGCGAGGTGGTGGTGCCGCCGGCGGGCTATCTTGCCTCCCAGGGGCAGATGAACATCTATCTGGTGGTTCTCTGCGGAATCCTGGGAAGCCTTCTGGGTGCGTTCTTCAACTATGTGATCGCCCTGTGGCTCGGCAGGCCCCTGCTCATGAAATACGGAAAATATTTTTTCCTGCCTCCTGAGCGATTCCAGAAGGTCGATCGATTCTTTCTCGACCATGGCGAGATCAGCACGTTCGTCTGCCGGCTCATTCCCGGCATCCGCCAGTACATATCCTTCCCTGCAGGTCTTGCCAGAATGAACCTTTTCAAGTTCTTCCTCTACACCGCCCTGGGCGCCGGCATCTGGGTGGTGGTGCTGGCATGGATCGGATACCTGGTGGGGAACAATATGGCGTTGGTGAAGCAGTATTCCAACCACGCTACGATCGTACTCCTCGCAGGGATCACCGTACTCCTGGTCATTTACATCTATCGATTTCTGGCCAAGGGAAAATCAGATCCCAGATACCGCAAAAACCAGGCTTGTGAATGAGACTTCAGTTTTGAGAAAGTTATATACAGGCTCCGACAGAGATCATAACTCATAACCCTCCATGTTCAGACAGTTATTTCAACCCCAGCTTATATTGTCCTTGACATTTGTGAAATATATTGTGTAACTTTAGCGAGATCGTGTCCTTTTTTGATGAAAAGGAGGGTCTATGGGGAGTCTGTTTTCATGTTCTGATTTGGAGCTCTACGCAAAAAAGATCAAGGATTACGAACTACTCACCCCGGAAGAAGAGCTCTATCTCGCCAGGCAGTACAAACAGGGAAACATCGAGGCAGGCCACACCATCATCACGGCAAATCTCCGTTTCGTTATCAAGATTGCACACCAGTATTTTCACCTCGGTTACAGCCCGCTCGAGATCGTGCAGGAAGGGAACATGGGCCTTGTCAAGGCACTGACCAGGTTTGATCCCGACATGGGGGTCCGGTTCATCTGCTATGCCATCTGGTGGATCAAGGCCTATATCCGGAACTTTATCCACAAGAGCTATCAGGTACACACCGGAAGGCTTACCCATGCGAAAGGTCTCGTCTCCCTGGACTGCACCATCTCCGGGGACACCGAAAACAGCGAAGAGATCCTCATGGACAGACTCCTCTATCAGGGGCCTGACCAGGACGATCACTATGCGCTGAAAGAGCGGCACGCCTATCTTCTGAAGCTCTTATCCTCAGACCCGCCGATCCTCACGAAGCGGGAAGTATACATCATAAAAAAACGCTTTTTCCACGATCCTCCCGCAACGCTCAAGGATATCGCCACCGAGATCGGGGTGACCAGAGAACGGGTCCGTCAGATCGAGATGCGTTCGCTCCAGCGGATGAGAACCGCCATGGAGAAAGAGCGCGAGGTTCTTGCAGAGGACATCGACATCTGCCACGCCTACCCTGTCCGCAGGCAACGATTCTAAAATATCCGAGCACCGGGGGATAGATTGCCGCTCAGCAGCAGCCTGTCGTGCAGCAGGCGGACGGGTCATCCATGGCAAAGGGCATGGAAAAAGAGACAGCTCTAAAGAGAGATGGTTCGATTGACGGCGGGATGAACAGGCCTGATCAACGGTTTGAATACGACTCGAACTTGGTAAGCTCCGGCCTCCAAGACAGCTTGATCTCTCCGGTGGGACCGTTTCGGTGTTTTGCTATGATGAGCTCTGCGATGCCCTTGTCAGGTGTATCGGGGTTGTAGACCTCATCACGATAGATGAAGCAGATGATATCCGCATCCTGCTCGATTGCGCCTGACTCTCTCAGGTCGGCCATCTGGGGCCGTTTGCTCTGCCTTTCCTCCACCCTGCGGTTGAGCTGGCTCAAGGCTACAACCGGTATGTGGAACTCTTTTGCAATGGCTTTGAGGCTCCGGGAAATCTCGGATATCTCCTGTTCTCTCGAATCAGAATGGGAGCGCGAGGCGGTCATGAGCTGCAGGTAGTCAATCACCACGAGCCGGATATCCTCCTGCGCGGCGAGCCTGCGCAGCTTGCCCCGGATCTCCATGGGAGATATTCCGGGCGTATCGTCGATATACAAGGGCGCTTCCGAGAGAACTCCCGATGCATTCAGGAGATTGCTCCAGTCTTCCTTTTTCAGGAGCGACAGCGAGGAGGCTGACCTTACCAGACTCTGATTGATCTGCGCCTCTGCGGCGAGCATCCTGAGCACCAGCTGCTCTACTCCCATTTCAAGGGAGAACACCGCCACCGGCAGTTGCTCGGTCACCGCAACATACTGCGCGATGTTCATGGCCAGAGAGGTTTTTCCCATGGAAGGCCTTGCGGCGATAATGATGATGTCTGAGGCGTGCAGGCCCCCGAGCAGGAAGTTGTCGAGATCGATGAACCCAGTGGGAACCACTCCCTCGTCGATCTCGCCCTTGGCCATCCGGCTGAGCTTGTGGTACATGTCCTGCAGCGGAACCCCTACCCTGACCAGTCCGCCCTTCTTGTTCTTGATCTGCTTGTTGATGTCGAAGATGATCTGCTCGGCATGTTCGAGCACCAGCGAAACCTCTTCTCCGGGGTTCCGGGCGCTCTTGACGATCTCTCCCGCGCCTACGATGAGCGATCGCAGGATGGCCTTGTCGCGGACGAGCCGTGCATAATACTCGATGTTGGCGGTCGTTGGAATGCGATCGGCGAGCTGGGCGATGTAACTCGCGCCTCCCACCTTGTCCTGCCGGCCGTTGCTCTCGACTGCCTCTGTCAGGGACACCAGATCGATGGGCAGACCTTTGTCCATGAGCCTCAGCATCTCCTCGTAGATGATGCGGTGACGCTCCGTATAAAAATCATCCGGCGATATGATCTCGGAGATCAGATCGAGGGAAGAGTTCTCCAGCAGCACTCCACCAAGGAGGTATTCTTCTGCTTCCTTGTTGTGAGGCAGAACCGGCGAATCGTTGTCCATCCGGCTATTCCTCGTTCTCTGCAGACACCTCGACTTTGAGCTGCGCGCTGACACCGGGATAGAGCCTGACCGTCACCTCGTGTGTACCCACATGACGGATGGGCTCCGGAAGCACGATCTTCTTCTTGTCCACCTCAAAACCCTTCTCCTTGAGCGAATCAAAGATCTGGGCCGGCGTGATGGAGCCGAAGAGCTTGCCCTCCTGCCCGGTCTTCATGGAATAGTTGAGCGAGACTGACTCCAGCTGTTCGGCGAACTTCTGAGCGTGTTCCTTGGACTTTGCCTCGGACTTTATCCTGGACTGTATTTTATCTCTGAAGGCCTTGATGTTCTTGTCGGATGCCATGAGCGCAAGGCCCTTGGGGATGAGGAAATTCCGGGCGTATCCGTCCTTCACCTTCACCTCTTGTCCGACGCTCCCAATTCCTTCAATCGTTTCCAGCAACACTACCTTCATGTTATCTTTCTCCTTCTGAGCTTCTTATCCTGTTCCTGAAATTGAACCAGGTATCAAACAATCCAAGCGCGGTTACCGCAATCATGATATATATCTGGCTGAAAATCAATATGTAAACAACCCATCTTACGACCTTGGACCAGTTGTACCCGGTCAGAAAGGCGGTCACGATCGCCAGCCCCTGGAAGAAGTAAATCTGTGACACCACGATCATGAGATTGAACCCCAAAATCCGTATCACATCGTAATTCACCAGGATGAAGATCCCGGCGGCGATGAAAAAGCCCACCATCCAGTCCGGGCACTTCCAGTGGCGCAGTTTGACCGTCTTGAGCACCTGTGCCGCGATGAGCACATTGAGCCACATCACGCTCATGACCGAGGATGCAATAATGCCCCAGAAGAGCTGTGTGATCCGGTTCTCCATAGCAGCCCTGCTCACCCTGAACTCGGCAAGTTCTCCGGGGGGCAGTATCTGGTTGTATACGAGAGCGACCTGATTCATGACCTCCCCGACCCATCGGGAAACTACGGCCTGGAACAAGATCCCCTCTTGAATGGCCGTGATCCCTACACTCAGAACAAACAGGAAGAACACCAGGCACGACGGCACGAAGACCGCCATCCCCGCGTTCCGGCTGTTCAAGAACCGGCGTATCAGAGACCCGCTTGCGATGAGGGAGGCATACAGTACCACGCCCTCGATGAACCCCGGGGCCACAGCAAAGGTGACTGGGATGGCCGCCGCCAGAAAATATGTGAACCAGCGATGCACCTGATCGGAAAAGACCGCATACAGGACGGGAACAAACAGCGCAAACAGCATGACCTGCGCCGTTGCGACGACGACCAGAACCCCGATAAAAAGAAAGACCCCGGTGGTGATCAGCAGGGTCTTTGGGCCTCTCTGCAATAGAGGCATGTTCTCAATCGTGGACGGAAAATGGCAGGAGGGCCATGATCCGTGCCCTCTTTATCTCCACCGCCAGCTGCCGCTGATGCCGCGAGCAGGTTCCGGTGATCCTTCTTGGCAGGATCTTCCCGCGCTCGGTGATGAAATCACGGAGCATGCCCGAATTTTTGTAATCGATCTTGATATTCTTGTCTTCGCAGAATCTGCATGTTTTTCTTTTGTAATAGCTTCTTCTCGGATTACCGGGTCGGCGCTGCATTATTCTACCTCCTCCTCTTCTGCGGTCTCGGCTTCCTCTTCTGCCTCGGCTGCCGGTGCTTCCTCGGGGGCCTGCTCTGCCTCGACAGCCGGCTCGGCCTCGGTGATTGCCTTGGTTATCAGATCTTCCCGGGTGACATGTTTGTCGAGCTTGATCGTCACGAATCGCATGATGTTCTCATCAAGCCTCATGAACCGCTCGAGCTCGGAGATCATGGACCCCGGTCCCTCGAGGTGAATGAGGAAGTAACGTCCCCTTGAACGCTTTTGGATTTTGAAGGCGAGGGTCTTTATCCCCTGGTCTTGTGTGTTGATGATCTCGCCGCCGTTTTTTGAAACCGTGTTGCGGAAACGGGTGAAGAGCTTCTCACGATCTTCTTCCCCGAGATCCGGGTTCTGGATGAACATTATCTCATAGAGATCCATTATATCCTCCTTATGGTTTTGTAGCCCCTGTCCGGAGCAAGGAGCGTGGAACTCATATAACAAAGTTCATGTTCGTGCAAGCGGAAAAAGCCCTGCCCCTTCTCATCATATGATACGGACTCAATGACATGCGCGCTCGACAATGAACCGGTTCCCGGCCGTGATGCATCGTCGCATAACGGCCCTGGATCACCAGAGAGGCTCGTCTCGATAGCGGCTTTCACCCTCAGTAGATGATACGAAATCCCTGAATACCTTTATCAGGTTCCACTTCGTCCGCCTTTATCTTCTCCACCCGGGCACCCGGGGGACCCTGGCGGCACCAGGCAAGGAGTGCATCCACGGCATCGTCGTCCCCCTGCATGCGGGCCTCCACCGCACCATCGGGCGTGTTTCGCACCCATCCGTTCACCCCGAGCCTCTGTGCCTGTTCTCTGGTGTTCGCCCGGAACCAGACGCCCTGGACGATGCCGTATATGGTTACATGAAGGGACTTCACCTTTTATTCCTCCTTGATCATCTTCATGAATTCGTCTTCGCCTAATATTCTTATGCCGAGCGATGTCGCCTTATCCAGCTTTGAACCGGGATCATCGCCTGCAACGAGAAAATCGAGCTGGGAGCTGACTGCTGAGACGACCTGCCCGCCTCTTTCCTCAACCGCCTTTTTCGCCTCGGAGCGAGTCATGGACTTGAGCGTCCCGGTAAAGCAGAATTTTGCCCCTGCGAGGGATGCGCTTTCCGGTTCTGAAGGCCGTTGCTGGAGGATTTTGACCCCCCGTTGCTCTAGCTTCCGGATGATCGTCCGATTCCGCTCATTGGAGAAAAACCCGCTGATGGCCTGCGCCATCTCCTTACCAATGCCCCTGATGGCCTGAAGCTCTTCCTTGTCCGCCTCCATGATCCTCTCAAGAGAACCGAAATGGTCGGCCAGATCTCTGGCCGCCACCTGCCCTGTGTGCGGGACTCCGAGGCCGTAGAGGAACCTCCTCAGCGTGGTCTGTTTGCTCTTCTGGATTGATTTGAGCAGGTTTGACGTGGAGAGCTCGGCAAACCCCTCAAGCTGCATAAGATCGTCCCGGGTGAGCGCATAGAGGTCGGACACATCGCGCACCATGCCCTTTTCCACGAGCTGCTGGATGATCTTCCTGCCCAGGCCGTCGATATCCAGGGCATCCTTTGAGGCGAAGTGATAGATCTGCTCCTTGAGAATGGCCGGACACGCCATATTGACGCACCGGTACATGACTCCCCCTGCGCCGTTATTCCCGGCGCTGTCTCTGACCACGCCCGAGCCGCAGACCGGACAGGTATCGGGCATGACGAACTCCCGCTCGTTCCCGGTTCTCCGGGAGACGACCGGCGCTACGATCTCGGGAATGACATCTCCGGCCCGCTGGACAATCACGGTATCGCCTTCGCGAACGTCCTTTCTCTTGATCTCGTCAGCATTGTGGAGCGTGGCCCGTGAAACCGTGACCCCTCCGATCTTGACCGGGTCGAGCATTGCAACCGGGGTGAGGACGCCGGTTCTGCCCACCTGCACCTCGATCTTCCTGAGCGTGGTGGTCTCCTGATTAGGGGGGAATTTGTAGGCAACCGCCCACCGGGGAGACCGGGCCTTGATGCCGAGGACCCGCTGGATGTCGATTTCGTTGACCTTGATCACGACCCCGTCGATCTCGTAGGGCAGAGACTCCCGCTTTTCCTGCATGAACAGGCAGAAGTTGATCACCTCGTCGATCCCGCGGCAGAGACGCACATCCGGGTTCACCTTGAAACCGAGGCTGCTCAACCTCTTCAGTGTTTCATACTGCGAGCCGAGGCCCACGGACACGGCATCCACGATCCCATAGGAAAAGAAGACCAGGGCCCGCGATGCCGTGATGCGCGGGTCGAGCTGTCTGAGTGAACCGGCGGCGGCGTTTCTGGGGTTGGCAAACAAGGGCTCCCCCCTTTCGGAGCGCTCACGGTTCAGATCGGCAAATGCGCTCTTGTAGAAGACCACCTCGCCGCGCACCTCCAGGAGACCTGGCGGATCGTTGGTTATCAGCCGCAGTGGAATGCTCTTTATGGTCCTCAGGTTGCCGGTTACATCCTCGCCCGTGTACCCGTCTCCGCGGGTGCCTCCCCGGGTGAAGACGCCGTTCTCATAGACAAGCTCCACGGCCAGTCCGTCGAACTTGGGCTCGCAGCAATAAGCGATGTCTTCTCTTTCCGCAAGCTTGACCACGCGCTGGTGGAATGCGCGAAGCTCCTCGGTGTCCATGGCGTTGTCTATGCTCAGAAGGGGGACCCGGTGCACCATGGGAGGAAACGAGCTGGCCGGAGCCGCACCCACTCTCTGGCTCGGTGAGTCCGGCGTTACCAATTCGGGGTTTTCTGCTTCGAGCCGCATCAGCTCGCGCATGAGCTGATCATAGGCAAAGTCAGAGATCTCGGGAGAATCGAGTACATAATAGCGATAATTGTGGTAATCGATCTGTTTTCTGAGATCCTTGATACGGCTTTCAACGTCCTGCTTCATACTTTCCTTTGACATCTTGCCCCTCGAAGGTGTACGAATCGCAGCACCAAGAGATTTTAAGGCACTAACATAAAAAAGACTTGATCAAAAGACCATTATGATTAATACAATATATAGACGTTAGCGCGACAGCAAAAAAACACACCACGAGCCATAAGGAGGTTGCAATGGGTAAGGTTGTATTTAATGTGCAGGACCAGTTCCTTAATCAGGCACGAAAGGAAAGGGTCCCCATTGTAGTGACTCTCGTCGACAAGGATAAGGTCGAGGGATTTGTAAAGAGTTTCGACCCATTCTGCATTCTTATCCAGACCGATAAGCCGATACTTATCTATAAGCATGCCGTAGCGAGCATTGAGCCGTCAGAGACAAACTCAAAACTGAAAGATTTTCTGGCAGGATGAGGATTCACCCCAAGACAGCGACCTGTATCATCTCTCTTTTTTTCTTGATAACCACACCCCTTATTTGCAGAGGTGATGCTACCCTTACGGTTTACGGCCTGGGACCCATCGAGAAGGACAATCTCGCCCAGGCCGAACAGCGAGCGCTGGATGACGCATTTGCGAAAGCGGCCCTGCAGGCCTCCCTGCGGTTTGTTCCCGACAGCTCGGTTGCAGACCTCATGCAGTTGCTTCCCGAATATACCGCATCCAGGGGGATGCAGGACATCCTTCAATACCAGATCACCTCTCGGACCCGGCAGGGCAACGTTCTGCAGCTCAGCGTGGATGTCAAGATCGACGATGATTCGCTGAGGCAGTGGCTCCACTCGCGAGCACTGACCATCCCCAGGGGGCACCGGTCCAAGGTCCTTCTGGCGATCTCGTACCTGGGACCGGGCAGTGAAAATCCTTATGAATGGTGGACGGACAAGGCGGGTACGGCATATTCTCCCTTCGAGTCGCAGTTCGGGCGGGAATTGAGCCGCCTCGGAGAAAACGTGATCAGCCCCCGCAAACAGCCGGGCGCGGCACGCACCCAGCCCGACCCGCTGGCCTCGGCCCATGCACTTGGGGCGGACATGCTCATCACCGGGACCATCGCCTACACCCCGGTTCTCGACACGCTCTACGAATGCCTGTTCGAGATCTCCCTGGTCGATGTAGCCTCTGGCACGGAGATCTCGTCATGGTCTATTTCCCGCAGGGGAGACTTCTCAACCGAGGCCATGAACTCACTCATGATCAATGAGATCATCAGGCCAGTGCGAGCGGGAATCAGCAAGCGGATTTTGAGCGAGAGCCCCAGCCTGATGAAGAAAACCCTCTGCGTCGAGGGAATAAGCGACTATGTCACCTATCAATCCATGATCAATGCGCTCATGTCTGTCGAGGGGGTCTCCCGGATCGTCATCACGGGCATCCACGGCCACTCCATCTGCCATATCATGGAGATCAAAGGCAGCCTCACCGACGCCATGGAAAACCTCAAGCGCAGGCAGATCGCCAAGGCCGACATCCTGGTTGAGAACGAGGCCGCGTATATCCGGATTCTTCAGAACTGAGTGAGTGGTATCACTGGATTTATTCCCCTGGGGAATGCCTCGTCCATGAGAAACATCTCGAATGGGCAGGTCACGATCCGGATGGTGCTCAGGATCCAGATCAGAAACTAACCGGCTTCCACAAAAATCAGTATTGCCTTTTTATCACATTGGTTCAGGGACACACGGCTGAAGATAATGGATCGCGCTTGCACTCATAGCCCCCTCCTCTGATTCTGCGCCGATCACCTTTATCCAGTTGCCTACTCTGAGTTTCGAGAACTCCATCGGGTTGTCATGCGCGTCAAAAACATTGGTGGCATAACGCTTCCCTCGGTGTTCCATGTCCACCAGATCAACTCTTATGCCGTGAATGATCAAGTAGTCATCACCGATCTCCTTGATCTCTCCTATTATCGTTTTCATCACCGGTTGCTCAGCGCCGGCATTGGATAGGTCAGCGAGACCAAGCGACAGCAAGATCGTGATAAGACTTATTGTATACTTCAATCTTCGGTCTGCAAACATGTACATCTCCATCACCTCAATCTTCTATTCCCTGGAGCCAGAAGTGCTTAGTTACACTGTTCTCCTCTGGGATATCCACGGCCTTAACACCTTCAGATGTACCAACGAGCAGAACTGGTCCTGAAGAGGTTACAGCAAGCGTTGGCGCCGTAGGGATCCCGCTGCCCAGGGACATACTCCTGTCCCTTTCGTCGACGACAACCCTAAGCATACCACCTTCTAAAGTATCATTCCCTTTGTAGAAATTGAGCTCCTTGATCGCCTCTCCTGTAAGATAATTGAGGGCATACAGCCTCCCTTCCCCAACACCTGTCATGCCGCACATATCTTCTTCAGAGCTTGTCACAACCGGTATGAAGGTGGTGAAAAACACCATTCCACCATACACCAGAGGTGAAGAGACCACTTTTTCGCCTGGCCTCATCTGGGATCCCTGCTCGTAACCGATGCGGATATACCATCCGTCGCAGGCGCTGCTCTTGAGAAAATTCAGTTTGTCGGATGTGTTGTAAGCGTCTGAGTAGAACGTCACATCTATGAAGCCCGAGCTGCTCTCGGTCAGGACGGTAGAGTCATCCCTGTTCTTGATGCAATAGAAGCGGTTCTGAGTACTTGTTTCGTTTGGATGAGCCCTGTCTCCGGTACCTATGTAGACGAGGTCGTAGATCGAGTATACATTCTCCCCGGCCACCATGTATTGATAACCTTCTCTCACTACGTCGGGGGCATAAAAGAACTTGTACAAGCCCTCTGGTGCTTGGAAAAGCTTTCTGCCGGACCAGTTCCCGTTACCCAGATCTGCCTTGAAGGCAAAGACGTTGCCGCCCATGTCACCTGCATAGATTTTATCATCACAGCCGTCATTATTGCTGTCATAAGAGATGAGATCGACTATGCTGTGCGTCAAACTAGTCATATTGACCGGGGTGAATTTCAGCGTCTGATTCAGGGTCCCATCACTGGCATTCACGGCGTAGATCGCCTTGCCATAGGCATCTGTCGCGGCAGGAGAGTTGAGGTCCTGGTTCCCCGCGTCATAACCGCCTGCCAGAATGAGAACGGGCGCAGCACCCGAGCCGGTTTTAATCATACGGGCGCGCGGTGTACACCAGGATTGACCAAGAAGGCAGTCAGGAGCCAGTATGTCCTGGGATATCTCCCATCCCCACCTGGGGGTTTTGTACCCGTTTTGTACATATACATTGTTCCCGTCATAGGATCCTATCATGAGGGTATAGTATCCAACGCCGCCTCGCCTGAGCCCAAAGGTGAGGTATAGGTCACTATTGACACGATACAGTACTGGGGTCCCATCAATATAGTATTCATGAGCACTCGAGCTTCTCAAAAGATGCAATCGAGAAATCTGTTCCCAGGGAATGAAACACCATTCCTCGGTCACGGAGTCATCGCTCAGATCGTTGTAGGTTTCGCCCTCATTGTCCTCAAAACAGTGCAGAAAACCGTCGTTGGCACCCACAAAGATGATATTCTTATTTCCATCGCGCAAAACAGCAGGTCTGGAATGCAGGATATCACCCAGCACCCATTCGCGTTTCTTGCTTCCTGTCTGGGGTGTGTAGACACCATCGGCCCGGATATAATGAATGAGGTCTTCGATATCCGCGGCTGGGGTGTCGATCACGAGCCCCATGGTGTGTGCAGTCAGCGCTGCGTTGTCCACATCAAAGAGGTTGGAACTGTGCGTAAGATCGGAATTGAGTCCTTGATAGGAATAGAACTTTCTTACGCTCTGGTGCAGCAATTGTGCTCCCGCTCCTCCCTCGTCTACCTCTATGCCGTCGTTGTTGCTGTAATTCCAGCAGGATGAAGGATATGTGCCAGAGCTGAAATTGGCTACATTGCCGGATTTATCCAGCAACTCTCCTTCGTCGCTGAAGCCGAATTTCTTCAGATTGCCCTTCCATTCGCCGCCTTCAGCGGGTCTGAACAACCCCAGATAGAGGCTGTTGCCGGAATACACGCCGTTCATCTTGTCAACGGGCACCACCGGGGCCACGAAATTTCCGTTGCTGCTCAGTATGCCCCCGACAATTCCGGAAAGAGCGCTTTGCAGCGTAGCGGCATCATCCGCAAGATAATATCCGCCTTTCCCATGGTCATTATTTGTCACCCTTTCGAGAAAGGCTGAATCACATCCACCTCCGAATCCAATAGCAAATGTGCGTACCGTCTGCGGCGGAAAGGAGGAATCGTTCCAGGAACCACCGTTGTTCGAGTCTAAATCAGTGCTATCGATCAGATCGACGTTCGCGAGAAATTTTGCCGTTGCCGGCATATAGCTATTGTAAGGTCTGTCAAAAAAAGGATCTGAAATCGTTCCGTCTGCGCTCTGATAAAACTCACTGATACTCCGACCGTTGATATAATCGGATCGGGTGAAAATGTTAGTTCCATTCCCCGAGCCATCGTCATACTGGGGCATCCCGTCAGTTACAACGATGATGTAGTTCTTCTGACATCTCCACTTGATGGGCGACGTATAAACTCCACTGCTGCCCAGCCCGTTGCTTGAGGAAGGATACCCTGTCTGTCCCGAGGTGTTTGCCCAGCTCTTTTTCCCTGCAAAGTACAGGCCCGCCTCCGCCAGCGTCTCCGCCAGAGGCGTGCTGCCAATTGAGTTAATGCCATTGACAACTTGTTTGATCGTTGCATGGGACGATCCGATGGGGGCGATCACATAGCCGCCCCGGTACTTATCACTTCCAGAACTATCTGCTGAAAACCGCATGAGACCAAAATAAATCGATCCCTCGGTGACTGAATCCAGCAGGGTCTTGATAGCCCTCTTGGCAATGGCTTCCTTAGACTCTTTTAAGGTCTTATAACTCTTGGACCAGTTCAAATAATTCCCGGTAGCAAGCTGCCGAGTTGAACCGGAATCAGAGTCGAGGCAATTGAGGGTATCCTCTTGGATATTCCCGGTCCAGTAGCCTACTGTGGAAAGTGAGCTCTGTGCACTCGAGCATACAATTTCAGATAGCAGGATATGGTGGCGATCGGTACAATACGTTTCATCCCGACAATTGCCCCTTCTACAAACCCGCTCTGTCACCCACTCTCTGCATACCTCCCATTTATGCCATTGCTTATTATAATAATAATATATTCCATTTCTTACATAACTGCCGGAGTAAGTGTCCGTGGGGTCGTATATAGTCTGGGTCGTAATTTGATCTTTCATTGATCCTGAAGTATCCAGAATTATCAAAACATTGGGTGGCACATTGATCTCGCCCCCGGTAAAAATATCAGTGTCATCGGTACGCGCGAAGTTTGATCCCAGAACAAGCATACATACTATCAATATCGTTATCCTGCTGATTATTAGTGTTTTTTTCATGATCCCTCTCCTTAATCAAGGAAACGGCATTTTCGCCTATATCTCATTCGGCCTTGGGAAAAGCCTTCCAGACTCCATGAGTGACGGTTTCGCCATTGATAGTTGAACGTATGGTATAGAAATTGGCATATGTATTAGCAGCACTCGTCCCTGAGCTGACAGGCGGGGTGCCCTGCCTTGTATATGTTATGGTAGTGCTGGCATCATTGAGGGGATTTACTTCGTTGACAGCGTCTGAAATATCCTCGGGTATGTCCTTTTGCAATGAGAGGCCGCTCACGATAGCATCGAAACGCTCGATAGTGCATTCATTCGATGAGTCGGCAACATAGAAGGACTGTTGATATGTCCGCTCATTGCCGGCTATCTTGGTTTCGATCAAAGTCGATCTCATAGCTACCATCCCAATAATAGCCGTAGCAACCAGCATGATCAGCACCATCACGAGCACTGCTCCACTTTCATTGTCCAGTAAAGCTCGCGTACCTATAATAGAACCTGTTGTGGGACTCATTGTTTTCCCTTTATAAAGCTTAGTGTTATGGCATGCGGAGTGCCTTTCTCTTCCCAGGAAACCTGCACGTCCACTTGCCGTAGGCCCGTTGTTCCGACTTGGGATACCAGCCATTGCGTCTTGAACACCATATTTCTCTGAATCTGGGTGGGTCCATCATGTTGGTAAGGGCCATCTGAAAGGTCGGCCTCTCCACCCAGAGACGTACTTGTCTGGGGAAGGTCCATGAGCCTCTCGATGCTGTTCTGTGCCACGCAGATGCCTTCGGTTATCTGCATGCTGAAGGCGTTGCCCTGCACGGCCATCATTTGCAGTTTGGCTATTCCCAGGATACCGAGTGAGAAAACCAGTATTGCCACGGCCAGCTCGACGAGCGTGAATCCGTTTTCCCTTCGGGACAATTCTTTAGAACCCTGCTTTCTCTTCATGCCTTACAACCCCATGTTCCTGCATTTGATTCGCCTGTTCAGGGTTCTCTCTACTTTCCCGTTCATGCCTTTCATAGCTACTCGTACTTCTATTGAGCGGATATCGGAAAGATTGTTGGTAGAAACACCGTCGATATCGAGATACGTGAACTCAAGCTGTTCGATATTGTCTGCAAGGGTTATCGTGGCAGGTCCTGAGGTCCTTTGCAAAACGCCGTCAACCAGAGCATAGGTTATCTGTTCACCTGTATCAAGGGTGCCGTCCGCATCCAGGTCGTAACTGACGGTCAGAGAATCGTTTGCCAGTGGAGTCTGTATTCCGAATATCATATTTGTGGGGGTGTTGACGAAAAGCGGGTCACAGCCCGCATTACGCAGGTCCTTTTCTATAGCAAGCATCACCGCTCTTAAATCCTGCTGAACAGATGCCACCTGCTGCTGCTCGTTTCCTGAGACCTGCTGGGCGTGAAATGCAAGATACACCGCCCCCATCAACACAAGGGAGAGGGCCAGTACAATCATGAGTTCAATCAGGGTGAGCCCCCTGTTATCTTGAAAAAAGCGACATATGCTCATCATGGTGTTATGCTTACGCTACCTCCCGGTAAGATGGTGATCGTTCGTTTATTATCTGCGGAAGCCGCTGTAGCGCTCGTGAGGACGATGCTGCCGGAAACTGTAGCAAGCCCTCTGCCGTTAAAGCCGCCAGTATTGCTCGTAAACCCTGTCAAGATCTCAAGGTCGATTGCATCCGGCATAGTGACCTGCTCCACGATCGTGGTGCCGCCGGCAACGATTTGGTAACTATCATCAACTGGGTTAAATGAGATCGTAACAACCCTGTTGCCAGTTACAGCTTCGCTTCTGGCAAGATTCATGTGATTGGCCATGGTGCGGGCGGTTGAGTTGAGTTGCCTTTTCCCATGCCATCCCCCCATGTTCGGAATGGCAACAGCCCCCAGGATTCCGATAATAACAACGACTATCATGAGTTCCATCAAGGAGAACCCCTGAGTGCTTCTGATCCCGGGTTTCATGGATATTCCTCTCTCATGGCGACTTCCACACCATACACCTATACCAGTATTACTCATACAGCGATCTATCGGCAGATAATCCCCCCGACTTAACCACAAGGCTGTGTCCAGAGCTATATACCTTGACTTCACCATGGAGGTCGGTTCGACGAATATAGACACCTTGCTGGGAGAGGCGGTCGAGAGTCGCTATATTCGGCAGCTTGAAGACATTGCCGTAGCCCACCTGAATCACGGCAATCTCTGGGTTGACCTGCTCCAGAAACATCATAAGACAGCTGTTTTTTGAACCGTGGTGCCCGACCTTGAGCACGTCTGCAGACAGGTTGGTCTCAAGGCGGCACAATCTGATTTCTCCCAGCCCTTCCACATCTCCCATGAAAAGCCCCCGCATACTGTTGTCGCCAATCCTCAGCACAATGGAATGCAAATTCTGGTCCATACCGGCACTACGCCGGCCTATCCGCTTCTGGGGATTCAGTATTTCAATATCCAGACCGGCATGTCGCAAGGCATCTCCTAGGCATACGTTTTTTACCAGAATGCCTTTCTTTTCTGCAACATGAATTACAGATCGGAAATCAGGGTTCCAGTCTTCCTGCATATTCGTCCATACCTCCCCTGTCGGGAAGCGATCCAATATGAACGGCATGCCGCCGATATGATCGGTGTGCGCATGGGTGATGACCACGATGTCGAGCTTCGTTACTCCTCGCCTGAGCAGGTGGGGGCCTACGATGAACCTCCCGGTATCGAATCCCCACCTCGAGCCTCCTGCATCGATGAGGATCGCGGTCCTGCCCTTGGTGACGAGCGTGCTGTCTCCCTGGCCCACACTGATGAAATCGAAGCAGAGAGGCTGATGATTCCGATAGAATCTGAGACCAGCAGGGATAGCGACGATGAGGATGATGCACAGGGAAAGAAGAACGGTGCGCATTCTGGAGGCGGTCGAGAAAAAGGCTGTTATCATGCCGGCATAACACGCAAACACCCAGGCATTACCCGGTCCTGCGACCGGATGGAGCCGCCCGAACATCTCTGCCGCCCTGATGATCACCCCCATGGTATCAAAAGAAAGGGAAAAGAAAAGAGAGGAAATCTGTTCGGAAACCGGGAAGAAGACAAGCCCGGCCATTCCGAGCGGCATCACGACAAAGCTGAACCATGGCACGAAAACGATATTCGCTACGAAACCGCTCAATGGGACAAACCCGAAGTGACTGATCGTTATCGGAAGGGTGAAGGCTGAAGCTATGACCGGTATGAGGATGTATGCAAGCCATCTGGGTGATCCCTCGAGTCTGAGGTATACCCCGGTGATCCCGAGCACGGCTGAAAACGACAGGAGAAAACTTGAGGTATACAGGGAGCGAGGCATCCAGAGCAGGATGAGGATGCCTGCAAGCGAAAGGCTCTCGATCAGGTGATGCCTGCGGGAGAGCATGAGCGAGACAATGATGCATGCCACCATGATGGCCGACCGGACAGCAGGAATGGACCCTCCTACGAAATGGGCGTAGAGCAGCACCCCGGCCAGGCCTGTCAGTTTGGCAATAAACGGGGTGTCAAGACGCCCGGCCAGGGTGGGTATGAGTCTGAGAAGGGTAAAGCTCACGACGTATCCGAGCAGAAAAACGATCCCCATATGAAGACCTGAGATTGCCAGGAGGTGCGCCACGCCAAGAGAGGCAAAACCGTCACGCAGGGAGTATGAGAGACCTGAGAGATCCCCGGCCAGCACCGCCTTCATGATCTCTGCCTCGGGCCGGGCATAACCGGAAAGAGCAGCGGCAATATGCTCGCGCAGCCCCTGTGCCCGGCCTGGTTTCTTTATCGTGAGCCCGGCACCGTCCTTGATAGATCCCTTCAGGGTGATCCCCTGGCTCAGGAGATATGACCGGTAGTCAAACTCTCCCTCGTTTCCCAGAGGCCGTGGGGCCTTCAGACGCACCCTCCCCTCGACCACGCTCCCCTGCCCGGGATCGGAGACATTCTCATAGATACTGATCAACGCCCGGCCCTGGATACGCTGACCATCCACTGATACGCTGTCCAGAGTGATCCGGAAGCTTCCCCTGACAAATCCCGATTCAGCCACCCTGCCCTGAACCAGGTATTCGCCGTCGGGAAGACCGGTCCATCCCGGCGAGAACAGCACAGCCACGGCAGCCAGGACAAGGCCGAACCCAAGGTGGACTATCCTGCTCCGGTCATAGAGCAGCACGAGAAAGAAAAGGCAGAACATGCCTGCAGCGATATCCCCCCACAGTACGGCGATACCCATGCACATGGCCGTAAAAACAACCACAAGGGGCGCAGCCAGCGAGACCTCCCTCAAAATCATAACACTATATCTCCCGGAGAATGTCCTGCCGAAACAGGCGGGTCAGTCTGGAGAATTTACCATGCCATTCCACCGTCGGCTCGTTCGCCGAGCGTCGTGACTGCGCAAGGGACCGGGGTCATGCACGTTTCCCTCCCATTCTATGAAAATAGATACCATTGCTTCCCCTCTTGAGCTCCGGCCGCGCTTCGATCACGGGCATATCCTGCTTGGCCTTTGTCTCATGGTATCCCGCCAGGAATGCCGCCAGAGGGTTTCAAAGATGCAAGAGGTTCAAGGTGCCGATCTTCAGGCGGTCTTCAGCCTTCCGATGATTTCCGTGATCGATTCCAGGCCGTTGTTCTGCATATAGCGGATAAGCCCCTGAATGATCGCACCGAAGCACAAGGGGTCCCTCAGCGAGAAGCTGCCGATCTCGACAGCCGATGCCCCGGCAAGGAGGAACTGCACCACATCCCTCCACGAGGTGACGCCTCCGGATGCGATCACCGGGATGGCCGCCTGCCGGGAAACCTCCCACACGATTCTCAGGGCGATGGGCTTGATGGCCGGTCCTGAAAGGCCTCCGGTGATGTTTCCGAGGATAGGCTTCCAGGTGTTCTCATCGATGGCCATGGCCGGAAAGGTGTTGGAACAGGTCAGTGCGCCGGCCCCGCCCTCCTGGGCAGCGAGAGCCATCTCACCGATATTGGTCACCATGGGCGAAAGCTTGACGATGAGGGGCTTTGTGGTGGACTTGCGCACCTGCGCCACGAGCCGGTTGAGTATCTTCGGGT